>JAESFW010000287.1_pt1 | contig 44473 bp, 43 predicted proteins | sample 9269481 | NCBI WGS metagenome assembly JAESFW01 (sample SAMN14515350, study PRJNA621654) | algae metagenome | isolation source: Lyngbya sp. HA4199-MV5 and co-occurring heterotrophs from soil with... | place: USA: Ahupuaa O Kahana State Park, Hawaii | collected 2009-07-21 | reverse complement strand
CTATTCTGGCTTCCAAACTATTCAATTCTCTAGGTTCGGGCTGACCGCAAGGGTGTCGCTCGCGCTTCACTTCCTCTCGACCGCTTAGCCAATATAACGGAAGAATAGCGGGGGTGTCAAGAAGATTTATAGGGGAAATTTGAAAAAGCTTGAAACGACCTCTCTATGCCTGTTTGCGTTGAGCTACCCTTTAGGGAAGTAGAGAGTAGGGAACAAGCAGGGAGTGATTACTAAAGCAATTTTGCCGTCATCGATCATTTTGCAACCGCTTTTGCAGAGTTGGCTGTTGGAGGATATGGGTCGGGGTGATCGCTCGACATCTCCCCTTTTCACAGATCAAGCGCCCATCGGGAAAGCTGAGTGGGTTGCTAAGGAAGTTGGTATGGTTGCTGGACTGCCGATCGCCGCCAAGGTGTTCAAGCTTCTGAATGAGCAGATCGGGTTTGAGGCAAAGGTCGCCGAGGGAGAGGCGGTGGGGAAGGGGCAGACGATCGCTCTTATCGACGGTGCTCTGGATGCATTGCTTACAGGTGAACGGGTGGCGCTAAATCTGGCGATGCGGCTGAGTGGTATTGCCACTTTGACGCATCAATATATGGAGCGGATTGAGGATTTGCCAGCGCGGCTCGTCGATACGCGCAAGACAACGCCGGGGCTGCGGGTGCTGGAGAAGTATGCAACGCAGGTGGGAGGCGCGATGAACCATCGGATGGGGCTGGATGATGGTGTGATGCTTAAGGATAATCACATTGCAGCGGCTGGAGGCATTGGAGCGGCGATCGCTCTTGTCCGTCAAGCGATGCCATACCCACTTTCGATCGAAGTGGAAACAGAGAGTTTGGAGCAGGTCAAGGAAGCGCTACAGCATGGGGCAGACATTATCATGCTGGACAATATGCCCTTGGGAATGATAAAGCAGGCAGTGCAATTGATACGCAGCACAAACGATCGTATCAAGATTGAAGCGTCAGGTAACATCACGCTGGAGACGATTCGCTCTGTTGCTGAAACGGGGGTGGACTATATTTCGAGCAGTGCGCCGATTACGCGATCGACGTGGCTAGACCTCAGTATGCGATTGAGCAAGTCTGTTTAAGTGGTGGCTTATAACCCAGTTGGTAGCCCGGTCGGTTTGCCTTTGATGCTGGTCACGATTCGTCCCCAGCCTGCTTCGCCGCCTTGATCCCAGAAGATACGCTGCATTGTGTCGTAGCCATAGGGATCAAACGCGCCACCAATACCGATGTCGTAGTTATCGCTTGCGCCATGGCGGGTTCCATAGGGATCATGGACGAGCCAGACCTTATTCGTAGGATCGTGCCCCACAATGATGCAGATGTGCCCGGAATACTTGTAGGCAAAGCCAGCAATGACTGGAATACCAGCTTTTAGCGAGAGCAGAACATCTTTTGAGGAAAGGGTATAGCTGAAATAGGATTCAATCCCTAATTCTTGAAGCGCTTTCGTTTGAGCATCGTGATCGGTAGTATCGCCATATTTTGACACGATTCGCATGTAAATTGATTCTGGTTCTGGAAGCCGTTGTTCTTTAGCTTTAGTGGTTAATTCACCTTTGAGCACATAGTTTGCCAGCATGGTGTTGCTGGTGGTATTGCACTGTCGCCAGTCATACCAAACTTGCCCATCTCTCACAATCTGTTCATTCCCCAATTGGCTAGCGTAGGGGACATTTAATTTGATGGTTTGAGGGGCATCATCACCTTCAATTTGAATATGCGGTTCGTAAACGTAAACAACCTGTAGCTTGGTGGTGCCATCTTTAGCCGTGAGAGGAGAGGCTGGTTTGAGAAAAACGTGTTGGTTGCGATCGGGTGCAACTTCAGTCACCAAGAAATCGCTACCTTTAGTTACGAAAATCTTTTCAGCATCTGCTAAGTCGGCAGCACCGAGAACTCGTTTCTTGAGAAAGGTGTTGGCTTTGATGATTACTTTTGGCATGATGATAGACCTTCGATAGACTTATTCTGTTGTTGAAATTGATTGCTGGTCACAATGTAAAACTGTCGTTTCTTTACGTGTGTATTTGAATTGATAGCACTTGTGATAGACAGCACTTGTGGTTAGTTGAAAGTTGATTTGAGCGATATGAACTCTTGCAATGGTTAGGTGGCGTGTAGTTTCGCTTTAGAAGAGCGCGATTAAGTTTGCACATGTCTTCTATAACGTATCAGGAAGTGACTTTTGATCGTTACAGAGAGCTTAAAGTTTAATTGCTTCATACTTTCACGTCGAGCGGAGTGGAGCCAGTAGAAACCGTTGCTTTAACGTTCCCTGGTTTGAGTGGTGAGCAACAATCAAGGTCTATCTAGGCATCGGCGGTAGGCATAACTGATGCCAAGCCGTTCCCTTGGGATGTGAAAGGGGCAAGTTATGGGCGGAAAATGAGGTTGCACGCTGCGATCGAGGGTACAAGCAGAGTACGCTGATGAAAGATTGCCACGTTTGGTACTGAGATAAGTTTCTTTAGTTATGAATTTTACGATCGCTCAACTGAAACGCCGCTTCGAGCAGGCATTGACTGCTGCCTTTGGCGCTGAGTATGGCTCGGTTGATCCTATTCTTGTGCCTGCCAGCAATCCCAAATTTGGAGATTATCAGGCGAATGTGTCGCTGTCGTTGGCGAAACCGTTGGGTAAGGCACCTCGCGCGATCGCGGAGCAGATTGTGCAGCACCTTGATGTCGCAGATTTGTGTGAAACGCCCACGATAGCGGGTCCTGGTTTTATTAACCTGACGCTGAAAACAAGCTATCTGGAAGCGCAGATTAAGGCAATTCAATCTGATCCCCGCCTGGGTGTGGTGGCGATCGCTCAGCCGCAGCGCGTGATCGTGGATTATCCCAGCCCCAACATTGCGAAGGAGATGCACGTCGGACACTTGCGTCCTGCCATTATTGGCGATTGTATCGCCCGCATTCTGGAATTTATCGGGCATGATGTCTTACGCATTAGTCATATCGGGGACTGGGGCACCCCGTTTGGGATGTTGATTGCTTATTTGCGCGAAGCCTATCCAGAAGCACTGACAGCGAACGAATCTTTGGATCTGGGCGACCTATCGACGTTTTATCGACAGGCGAAACAGCGGTTTGATGCTGACGAAGGGTTTCGTGAAGCGGCACGATTGTCGGTGGTGCAGCTTCAGGCAGGCGAGGCAGAAACGTTGCGTGCCTGGAAAATTGTGTGCGAGCTGTCCAGCCGTTCTTACCGCGTCATCTACGATCTCATGGGCATTGCTCACGTCCTTGAACGGGGAGAGTCATTCTACAATCCCTTGCTGGAAGGTGTGGTTGACGATCTGAAGGCGGCAGAACTGTTAGTAGAAGATGACGGCGCACAGTGCGTCTTTCTGGAAGGTTTTACGAATAAGGAAGGCAAGCCGCTGCCGCTGATTGTGCAGAAGTCTGATGGTGGCTACAACTACGCCACGACGGACTTGGCAGCGATTCGCTATCGAGTGAAAGAAGATAAGGTGCAACGGGTGATCTATCCAGTGGGGATGGAGCAAACCAACCACTTTATCCAAATTTTTCAAGTGGGACGGCGGGCAGGCTGGATTACCGATGCAGTGGAGTTCATTCACGCGCCGTTTGGGCTGGTGCTGGGGGAAGACAACAAAAAACTGAAAACTCGATCGGGCGAAGCGGTACGGCTTCAGGATTTATTGGATGAGGCGATCGTCCATGCTCGTGCTGACCTTGAAGCGCGACTGCAGGAAGAAGAACGGCAGGAAACAGAGGCATTCGTTGCCCATGCGTCTCAAGTGACAGGGATTAGTGCCATTAAGTACGCTGACCTGAGCCAGAACCGCACGAGTAACTATATCTTTAGCTACGACAAAATGCTCTCGCTGCAAGGCAATACGGCTCCTTACATGCTGTACGCCTATGTACGTGTGCAGGGCATTAGCCGGAAAGGTCAGATCGATTTTGAGCAGTTGGGCGCAAATGCTGCCATTGTGCTGAAAGATGAATCCGAACTAACGCTGGCAAAACATATCCTGCAATTGGACGAAGTTCTGGCGCAGATTGATCAAGATTTACTGCCCAATCGGCTCTGTCAATACCTGTTTGAGCTAAGTCAGAAGTTCAATCGGTTCTATGAGCAGTGCCCAATTCTGGATGCCGAGGAACCGGTGCGAACTTCGCGGCTGATTTTGGCTGATTTGACGGCGCGATCGCTCAAACTGGGACTCTCATTACTTGGCATTCCTGTGTTGGAGCGGATGTAGGCAGAGGGCAGAAAGCAGAGGGCAGAAGGCGAACGAACAGCCGATTATTGCCCGTGCTGAAGGAGTTGCTGAGTTGAAAGCGATTTTGCGCGATCGCTTTAGCAATGGGCAAGCACCATAAAGCATAAGCAGCAGTGAGGACTGACCGCAGAGACGCGAAGAGCGCAGAGGTTCTCTGTGTTGTTTACGTTTCTGTAGTGTAGCGAGAGCGATCGACGATTCAATTTCAACGTTGATTCAATCGATTAGGGGAGAGCGGTTGGACTGGTTTAACCGCTGGATTGGTTAAGCCACCGTTGGGGCTATTAGGCGTGAGAAACGAACCAGAAGGGCTAACTGTCTTGCTCCCTGTAGTGATGCGGCTGCCATCGGGATAATAGTAGGTGTTGGAGCCGTTTGCACCTGGGACGGTGACGCTGGGATTGACAACTGTTCCAGTGGGGGTGACGATCGCGCCGCCTTGATAGATCCGCGTGCCGGATGGGTAATTGAGCAAATTGCCACTGTTACTGTTACTGGGACTAGCGCTGCTGGGAGCCGTCTGAGCACTCACCCCTTCTGCCGTAGCGATCCCCACCAGCAAACCGAAGAAACTACGCAAAATCAGAACTTTCATTGCGGAATCCTACTGAACCACATTGATCTTAGATCAAACGCTGCATCTACGTCTGTGCCTCTAAAGGTCGTTCATCGCTAATCGCATTCATCATTTGACGTAGGTGAGAAATATGACTGATGCCTCACAGGTTAAGGGATACGCGACGGTTGTAGAGCAGTCCAGTTCTCATCCCCATTACGTTCAACTGCAACGTCAACTCCGATCGCTCATCGATCGCCATCTTTCTACCGAACACCTCCACGATCGCCTGCAAGATTTACCCGTTCAATTTGCCAATCCCCAAGCACGTCCCTGGCAGCCCATTGACTGGCACGCGATCGAGCGTGAGCAAGTTGTAGGCATTGATCTCGATGTCTTCTTAGCCATTCTTATAGGGGCAATCGATACCGAAGCACCCATCCGACAATACACCCAGACCAGTCGGCAATATCTAGAAGCCCTGCATCCTCAGCTTGCTCGCTTTGTGGGTGGCACGATCGCGGCAGACGGTTCACTGCTGGAACCAGGCTTGTGGGAAAAAGAAGAACGCCAGCATACTCCAGCACTGCTCAAAATCTATGCTCAGCTAACAGGTGAAAAAATCACACCGACTCCCCACGAAGCGCGACCCTATCAGCCATCCACGAACCCTCGAATGGATCTCTATCGTCACGGACTGCATCGCGTTGCTACGGAGTATGGCGCGACCTGCCTCTATCTCTGGCTAATGGCGCACACAACTGGAGCTTTGCGAAACGTCCTCGAAGAACTGGTGCGCGATGAAGTCAACCACATGACGAAGTTTTTGGGGTTTGGTCTGTGGGCGTATCCTGAATCATCGCCGCTGCAACTTTGCCGCACCCTACTGCGAACAACCAAACAGCCAACCTATAGCCGCGATCGCAGCAGTCTCATCGGCACTCTGCACCGCATGACAGGCGTTCTCCACTGGCAAGACTGGACATGGACAAACCGTGCTACCTTCGCCTACACCTGCGCTTACATCTTGCAACGCCTTTGGGGATGGAGCAATCGCTTGACACCAGGATGTTTGGAAGGGCTGTTTGGGGAAAAGACTTAAGTTTTGAATTGAGCAGAATCGTTGCATCTATGGCTTTAGAGCTTTGAGTAAGTGAAGTCCGTAACGCTGAATAACAGTTAGGCGGCTCAGTTTACAAGTGATAAAAGCCTTTTGAGAATTCGTATGGAATGTTCAAAATTATGGCAATTGGGAGATATTGATAGAGCATAAAATCTATAACTCTGTTTAGAGTTTGGGAAAAGGATGAAGATAAAAAACGTTCCAGAAGACTTATTCAGTCCTGTTTACTTTCGTGCTAAAGAAACACAGCTACCCAACGGCATTATCAAAGACTCTCTAGCGGTCAAAGTTGTAGAGCAGATGTCGCCTAATCGTTTAGTTGTAGATGACTGGGCAATTCAGTTTGGTATTGCAATTCATACATTGATTGTTGATGATATTGTCAAACAGTTTCTACAGCAACATCCCAATGCAGTCATCGTCATACTTGGAGGTGGACTTGCTACCCGACCACTCTTAATGGATAACAATCAGGCTGAGTGGTTCTGCGTTGATGCTCCATACGTTGAACCATTTTGGAGTCAACTGATCGGAGAATCGCAACGTAATCACTTTATCTCTTCGGTCATCACAGATTTAAGCTGGATGAGTCAAATTTTTGAGGCGGGACGAACAGTATTGTTTGTGGCTGAGGGGATATTCCTATATCTGACAGAATCTGAAGTTAAGCAAGTCATTTTTTCGCTACAACAGAGATTTCCAAACTCAGAGATTGTAATGGAAGTTATTGGTAAATTCATCTTAAACAGTACTCAAATTTTTCGTTCTAAAGCAGTTCCTGGTGGTCGATTTCAGTGGGGAATTGATGATTGTAGCGAGATAGAAACCTGGAGTTCAGGGATTCAGCTCATTAGAGAGTATTTCTGCTATGACTACTACAAGGAGCGGCAAGGGGTCATGAAATTTCTTCCATATTTAGTCGGTGGAAAAAATAAACTGCTAAAAGTTGCTCATTTACGTCTCTCTAAAGAAGCAATTTAATTTAAAGCGAGTAATAGTTAAGTCATCGATATTGTATGCTGAATCGCCATATGACAAACCTGATGAAGCAAAACGAACTAAAGCTATAGTTAAAATGCAAAGTTTGTCTATGTACGATGAGCAGGAATGTTAATAGCTATTGGCTATTTTGGGCAGCATCAATCACCCCTTGCCAGCGATAGATACGTAGATTGATCCGTCCTTGAGCGTTGAACTGGATGCCTTCGGCTTCGAGGAGCGATCGCTGCAAGTAATCGCTGCCATACCGTACAGGTGACTCAGAGATCTCTCCCTTCGCATTAATCACTCGATGCCAGGGAATATCTGCCTCTGGCGCAACCCGAAACAGCGCATAGCCCACTAAACGCGCTCGTCCAGGCAAATTGGCGAGTTCTGCAATTTGTCCATAGGTTGCCACCTGACCATAAGGAATTTGTTGCACGATCGCGTAAATGGCATCGTAGGAGGACATTGAGGTTCAGAAGTTGTTGGTTTTTAGTTGTTGGTTGTTAGATGGAAGACAGTAAGCAATAAGTTATGGAAGCCATTTCAGTCTAAAAACCTCAGACCCTGTAACCGCCTTGTCGTCGCCAGAAGATAGAAACTCGTTCTTCCCACTGCTGCCAGTAGTGCGCGATCGTTTCTAAATCGAACCAGAAGACTTCGGCGGGACGATCCGGAATGGCGATCGCCAGCAGTGCGTGATTCAAGTTCACATCATAGTCCTGATAGGTGTGGTGAACGGCTCCCCAGTAAGCAGCTACCTGTAAGGGGTAATCATTCAAATGCTCCAGGGAATGTTTGGGGCGATCGGCGGTTTTCCATTCGCACAGACACGCAGTGCCGTCATAGCTGGCAACACAATCGACTTTTCCGGCATAACCAAGGTCGTGATGAAAGACGGTGCCTTCGACCAGGCGCACGTCATCCACAGCGAAGAGGACGGGTTTAATACTCTCCCAGTAAGGCTTGATGCCATCGGGACAGGTGACGACTTCGCCTTGTAGATAGCGTTGCACCTGCTTGTGAGTGCCTGTACCGCGCCGACTGGCTGTGCTGCTGATACGTGCCGCTTCTTCAGCCCCCACTCGTTCTTTCCAGTTTGCAAGGGCATCCCGCTGCTGCGGCGATCGCGTCGCGTTGAGAATCGTGCTGACGCTGGGTAAGCGATCGCCGCGATCATTCACGTAATACTGCCTGCCGTTTTGCCGCTCTTGTTTGGCGCTGAGCATCGGCAATTTGTGGGAATCAGGCATCATAGTTGTGGCACTGGCATTACAGCCGTTCTCAGTCGAGTAAGCCATGGTCCTGTCAAGATGGGTATGGAGTGTAGGGTATCGGGTGTAGCGAATGCAAATAGCAGCGGCTGTAAGTTCACCTGTCTGGATTGTAGTCTGTCTGTACTGCTAAAGCAGAGGAAGGGGACAAGTAAGTGGCTGTTTGAAAAGGAGAGGGGTGTGCCAATGCCGTTTGCGTCCTTTGGTGGCTTTGAAGCGGTCAAACCTCACTGCCTGCTGCACCATCGCCACTGTAGGCACCGTTTGACGATCGAGAATCACCTCTGAAGGACTTTCAGGTCGTCCGGCGGCGCGTGTCCAGCCCCGTAAACGAGTATGCAGCGCTTGCCAGATACCGTCCTTGCGCCAGTGGCGGCAGTAGGTGTACACCGTTTGCTAGGCGGGAAAGTCACCCGGCAAGTCTTGCCACTGGCACCCTTGCGTGACCACATAAAAGATGGCGTTGAGCATTGCCCACAAGCTAGTACTCCGGGGACGATCACCAGGTTTAGCGGCGGGCAGCAGTGGTTGGATTAAGTCAAAATGGGCGCGGGTCAGGTTGCTTGAGTAGAATTTAACCATCGCTCTCACGAGGCTTGTGTTTACTACTGATCGCCTCAGCGTGTAAGTTTTTTTACGGTCAATCCGGCTTTTAAAACAGCCTCTAAACCTGATCATGCTAGGGGCTGTCATCAATTAATACCACACATTGCTTGCAGCAAGGGTTCCAGCCCCTAGCCTGGTGTGTTGGGACGGGCGTGACACTGCTGATATTGCAAGGTTTTGGAGCTAATTGATGACACGCCCTAGATGCATCGCAGCCTAACTTGGGCACCCTGGATCGATAGGGACAGTTGAGGGTTAAAGATGGCAGTGATGCAAACGTTTTATCCTAAAAGAATTCTCAGCGCCTCAACCGCAGGCGATCTACTGGATGGCATGACCCGTAGCCTTGAAACTGGAGCCATCAACATTCTGGTTGACTTTCAGCAGGTTATGTTTATGGATAGCACCGGATTGTCGGCGCTGGTTGTGGCTCTAAAGCAAGTGCGCCAGGTGAAGGGACGGTTAGCGCTTTGTCGTTTGAATGGTCAAGCCTCAATGGTGCTGGAACATAGTGGCATGGATCAAGTGTTTGAGGTTTACGAGACTGCGGAGGACTTTGCCCGATCGCTGGCTGACAGCACCGACACATCGCTAGCAAAATAGTTGATAATGGCGGTATGCCACGTAAACAAAAGTATCCGCATCTCGTGCAGTCTAAATGGACGGCGCAGCAAACCATTGATGGCTGGCGGCATTTTCAAGTGACAAACCGCAAAAACCAGGGTCAGTGGGTCTTTGCCGAAATGGTTGCAGCCTGCGATCCAGCGGTGCGCTTTTGGGTGAATGCACGCTTGCTCAAGGATCGATCGCTGTGGCAGGCGGGTTGGCGATCACTGCAAGAACAATCACCACAAGAGCCTGAAGCGAGTAGCGTTCAGTAGGGCGATCGCCGTTGCCTTCATGGACTGAGCACCAAAATCTGTCCTAAGGATGGTTGTTTAAGAATGAACGATCAGGTATTCCAGTCAGTAACCTCGATTTACGAGGCAACATTCCTAAACTGAAGAGGTTTTTATGTTGAAATGGCTGGGAACAACGATGGTGATTGGCGCTATGGTTTGCCTGGGAACGTCAGCTAATGCTCAGTCATGCCGCTTGCTCAGGGTGGTCGAAGGGAAGGGGGCTACCTCTGTAGCAAAGAAAGTTTCGGCTGCCAGCACGCCCCTGAGTCCAAGCAACTGGAATACTGATTTTGCCGTATCGAGTGGACAACGCTACCGCTACTATGCGGCAACAATTCGGGCTAAAAACAAGGGTAATTACAACATTCAGATGAACCTGAAGTATGCCAACCGGACATCTGATAAGGTCTACGACAGCAAGGTTTCTCTCAAAGATAATGAAGCTGTGAATGTCTCAGGTTCCCCTCGCTTAAATGCAGAACCGTATCAAATCAATGTGGTTGTTGGTGGCATTCCAGTGACGGGTAACGCCTACACGGTTGCCGTTTCGGCTTGTCCTTAGGATTGGGTGTAGGGTGTGGGGTGTGGGGGCAAACCCATGCCCTTGGATAGATGTCGATCGCCCTTACATGAGGTGATCTACGGTTAGAGAATCACAGAGCTTATACCTTCTCCGTGCCTCTGCATCTCTGCGGTTAAGCATTTAATCGCTCAGTGTTTAGTTGCTCAAGAACGTGCTCACACGACATTCTCTCAACCGTAGCTCACTCACAGCAGGCATTCATGGAAACTAAACAGTTAGGCAATACAGGCATCACCGTGAGCGCGATCGGCTTAGGTGGGATGCCCATGTCGTTGAGCGGTCGTCCACCAGAAGCGCAGGCGATCGCCACTATTCATCGCGCTCTGGATTTGGGTGTCACCCTGCTTGATACAGCAGACTCCTACTGCAAAGATGAGTCTGACAAGCACCACAACGAGCGACTGTTTTACAAAGCACTTCAAGAGTACGGCAAGGATACAACTAACGTGATGATCGCCACGAAAGGTGGTTTGATGCGTCCCAACGGTTCCTGGACACGCAACGGTAATCCGGATCACTTGAGAGAAACCATTCGTGCCAGTTTTGAGGCGCTGGGGGGCGATCAGCCGATCGGTCTTTGGCAGTACCACGCGCCCGACTCCGATTACTCAATTGAAGCGTCCTTAAAGCCCGCTAAAGAAGCCGTGGTCAATGGGTTGATTCGCTTTGTCGGTGTCTCAAACTTTTCGGTCGAGCAGATCAAACGTGCCCGTGATGTAGTGGAAATCGCGTCTGTGCAGAACCAGTACAACCCCTGGCACCGCGAACCCGAAACGGATGGCGTGCTGGAGTATTGCGATCGCGAAAAACTAACCTTCCTGCCCTGGAGTCCTTTAGGTGGCAGTCGGCGGTTTAGCCAGATTAAAGAGATCGAGGCGATCGGGCAACTGGCTCAAGCAAAAGGCGTTTCGGTTTACAGCATTGTGTTGGCATGGCTACGAGCAAAATCGCCCCAGGTGATCCCCATTCCCGGAGCCAGTAAGCCAGAAAGCATCGAAGATTCGGTGACAGCCGCAGCGGTCAAGCTTTCGCCAGCAGAAGTTGACCAGATCGACAAAGCAACCGCAGCAACCTGAAAAGCAGCAAGCGCGACACCATCATTCCCTAGCGTTTACTGCCAACCACATTTCCAAGTCAGACAGGTTTGAGAAGTCCAGCAACGCTTCTCCTAACGACTCCAGTTGGGTAATGGGCAGTGAATCAACCTGTAAGCACATCGCCTCTGGCAGCACTCCAACTTTGCGAGTGAGCTGACGGAGAATGAGCGATCGCTCCCGTTCAATGCCTTGCTCGATGCCTTGCTCCATCCAACTGGTGACAATTTCCATAACAGTCTCCTGTGTGGTTAGCTCCAGTCTATCAAGCTCTCTCTAAAGCACCTGGAACATTAACGACTACCTAGCTGCTTCAGCAATTGAGTCATTTCGTTTACCTTTTGAGTGTTACCTCGAGAGCGATATAAGTTTCTAGCTTTTTGAAACGCAGCGATCGCCCCATCCTTGCTACCCTGTTTGTATAAAGCCATGCCTAAATTGGTGTAAGCCCTGTAATCATTTCGGTTGAGGCTAACCGCTTTCTGGTAAGCGGCAACCGCTTGTGCTGTTTTGCCATACTTACCAAGAGCAACTCCTAAGTTGGTGTAAGCTCTGCCATCATTTCGATTGCAATCAACGGCTTTCTGATAAGCAGCGATCGCCGCTTCCCAATTGCCCTGTTGACTGAAAACATCTCCCAAATTGGTGTGGGGTGAAATAGAATTTGGACTGAGACTAAGCGCTTTACGGTAGGCTGCGATCGCTCCTTTCAAGTCACCTTGTTTGCGGAGAGCCAGTCCTAAGTTGTTGTTGTAAACTCCGGGAAAATTTCCATTGAGGCTAATCGCTTTTCGATAGGCAGCGACTGCTTCTGTTAGTTTGTCCTGCTCGTATAAAGTCCTTCCTAGAGCGCTGTAAAGAGAAGCCTCATTGCAGCCAAGCTTGATCGCCTGACGAAACGATCTTTCTGCGCTTTTCCAATCTCTTTCTTGAACAAAAGCAAACCCTTGAACAATGTAAGGGACGTAGACCTTTGCCTTCTCCGCCTGAGTTACCGTATGGGGGATGGGTTTGTTAGCTTCTGCACTCAACACAACTGTTGTCCAGAAAAACTGTGGAGGCGCAACACCTAAAGTAACCATTCCTATAACTACACCTGCCATCGCCCCAAGCCAATTTAACGATTTTTTAGCCATTGATCACCAACTCTGTGTTGCACTCAGTAGGCTTATTTTTCCCTAATCATCGCTCTAGCTACCAAACCCCAAAAACCTGTAGCGACAGGATTTTAAGCAGATGACTAATCACGATCAACCCCGATCGCGATCACTGCCATTTCCCAACACAATCACATCTACGATTCCTCTCTATCACCTCATCAAGTGGGCGATTGGGGCATAGTAGAAACATGAAACGCTGATCCCAAGTCCGTACAAACAGGCGGGATGGAGAACCTGAAGATGTTTAATGCTACGGAGATTCTGACAGGTGCCTTTGTACAGCAGCTCAAAGCAGGCTACCGACGTACCTACGGCAATCTCAAAGCCGACTATGCCGATATCATTGCCTGGGCTGGCGGGATGGCGCTAGAAAATATCGCCAACAGCGATGCGCTCTACCACGACATTGAGCACACTATTTTGGTCACACTGGTGGGGCAAGAAATTCTGCGTGGTAAACATATTCGTGAAGGGGGTGTATCTCCTGAAGACTGGCTGCATTGCGTCGTTTCGCTGGTGTGCCATGACATCGGCTACGTGCGCGGTGTGTGCCGAGACGATCGTGCCAACCTCTGCGCGACGGGGATTGCTGACACCATGATTGAGCTACCGTCGGGTGCTACAGATGCCAGCCTCACGCCTTACCATGTCGATCGGGGCAAGCTGTTCATTGACGAGCGCTTTGGCGGACACCGCTTACTCGATACCGACCTCATCCAGCGCAACATTGAACTAACTCGCTTCCCCGTGCCTACTGCCGAAGACCATCAGGATACCAGCCACTATCCAGGACTGGTGCGCGCGGCAGATCTCATTGGGCAACTCAGCGATCCACGCTATCTGAAGAAAATTGCGGCGCTGTTCTACGAGTTTGAAGAAACTGGAGTCAACAAAGCGCTTGGCTACAAAACGCCTGGAGATCTCCGCCAGAGCTACTCGCAGTTCTACTGGAAAGGGGTGTATCCCTACATTCAGGATGCGCTACGCTACCTCTCTGTGACGCAGCAGGGGCAGCAGATTACAGCGTCCCTCTACGCCAATGTGTTTGTCGTGGAGCACGGAGGGCTTTAGGATCAGCTTCAAATCAACCTGGAAAAAGCAAATCTATGCAAGAGAACACGGGTCGAAGGTTTGTTGCCGCGCTTCTAATACTGGGACTCAATTTCGTCGTTGCCTGCACTAGCCTTTTAATTTATGCGTCGTACTACTCGTCTGGAAATCCTGTGCGACCGAAGCTCATTGGCATTGATGTCATCGGGGCGATCGGGATGTTTATCGGCATCACGCAAAGCCTGTACCTGGCTCCGCTACTGTATTTCGCCACGCGATCGCACAAACGGAACCTTGTTAAAGGCATCGTTCTAGGAGCAGTGGTAACAGTTCTACTCAATCTTATGGTTTTAAGCACGTTGGTGTTCCACTAAGAAGACACCAGGCAACCGCATGAAAAAGGCATCAGCAAAGCAAGTAGGTTTAGGACTGTTAATGGCGATCGCGTTAATCGTCATGGCTAGCTGTAACTTATCCTCCTCCCAACCGCTTCCAATTACTTCTCCCTACACCCCACACCCTACACCCCACACCCTTTCTCAGCAGACTCTTCCCACCCAACCGCCACCTCAGGTAGACCCGGATCGCCTCTTCCAACACGTCAAGGCATTGAACTTTGAACGGTATCAGGTGGGCGATCGCGATCGTGCCCGTCGTTACCTCGTCAAAACGCTGACTGAGTTTGGCTGGAAACCGCAACTGCAAGCCTTTGAGGGTGGCGTGAATGTCTTCGCTCAGCGTCCCGGTACAAATGCCAGCGCAGGCGCAATCCTGGTGAATGCCCACTACGACACGGTGAACGGGTCGCCAGGTGCTGATGATAACGGCAGCGCGATCGCGGCAACACTCGAAATTGCCCGTCTGCTGGGTTCTTGCTCCACGCCACGTCCGTTATGGCTTGCATTTTTCGATCGAGAAGAGGCAGGTTTAGTCGGCAGTCTCAACTTCACAGCGCGTCCTGAAAACTTAGCAAACCTGGCAGGCGTGGTCAATTTGGAGATGATGGGGTATGCCTGCCATACGGCGGGATGTCAGAAATACCCCGAAGGACTGCCTGTAAAACCGCTGGGCGATCGGGGCGATTTTCTCGGAGTCATCGGTGATCAGGAGCATTTGTCGTTGCTGAACGCCTTTCAGGTGCCTTCATCGAATCCATCCACATCGAACTTGCCAGCCATCATCACAGTGCCCATTCCGTTCAAGGGTTTGCTCACTCCAGATGTGTTACGAAGCGACCACGCACCCTTTTGGGCAAAGAACATTGGTGCCGTGATGGTCGGCGATACGGCAAACTTTCGCAATCCCCATTATCACCAGCCCAGTGATACGCCAGAAACCCTCGATCGCACCTTTTTTGCTGGTGCAACCCAACGAGTGATTAATGCCGTCAGTATGTTGTTGGATAGTCAGGGGTCTTTGGGCAACTAAGTCGTCAGCGGTCAGCGGTCAGCTATCAGCTCTGGGCAAACCCATTTGAGGCTATATCCTGGCTTAATTGCCTTCCATCATAAGCAGATGAATCGTTTCACTGACCGCTAGAGAGGAGGCAGGGGGCAGAAGGGTGTAGGGCGTGGGGTATCGGGCGTGGGGTGAAGGCTGACCGCTGACTACTGATAGCTGATGACTCTGACTGACCAAGATCACTAAGCATCGCCAGAATTGTCACATTGGATAGCTCGACTCAATCACCAGGCAGACTTGAAGACGGTTGCATACTAAATAGTATCGAGTTCCCAGAAATCCTATGGAAGCCCAAGTGTTGCCCCCCTCGCTTCAAGATGTTGTTGACCGCATTCTCACCTCTCGCCGCATTACTCGCCTGGATCAACGCTTACTCGTGTCACTCGCCAACTTGAGCCGTGAAGAACAGGCATTGCTCAACGAAGTGTTCGATCGCCTGCGTCGCGGTTTGCTGCGAGTAGTTGATTGAGGAAGAAGTTCTAAACGCCTTCTGCCCTCTGCCTTCTGCCCCCTGCCTTCTACTCTAACTACAGTCATTCAATACCCATACGTTGCACCTTCTCCACGCGGGTCAGCGGCTCCTTCTAGAGTGCCATCGGGCGATCGCACAATGACATCGGCATTGCCCCAGGTGCCCCGTTCTTCAATGGTGTGTCCTCGCTGACGAAGATTCTCCAGCGTTAGTCGATCAAAGCCATTCCGTTCCACTCTGAGCTGGTCAGGCAACCACTGGTGATGCAGGCGTGGAGCCGCGATCGCGCTTCTGGCATCCAGGTTATAGACCAGCACATTCAGCACGACTTGCAGCACGGTGGTAATGATGGTGCTACCACCCGGAGAGCCTGCTACCAGCCGCAATTGACCCTTTTTCGTCACAATCGTAGGAGTCATGCTGGAGAGCGGTGTTTTACCCGGCGCGATCGCGTTGGCATCGCCGCCCACTAGCCCAAAGGCATTCGGCACACCGGGCGCGATCGCAAAATCATCCATTTCGTTGTTGAGAATGATCCCCGTTCCCGGCACTACGACACCTGCGCCAAAGCCGAGATTGATGGTAAACGTGAGGCTCACGGCGTTTCCTGCATCATCTACCACGCTGAGATGGCTGGTGTCGTTGGATTCTTTGCCCAAACGTTTCAGCGTTTCTGGATCAGCGGCTCTTACCTGGCTGGACGATCGCGCCTTCTGTAGATCAATCTCCTGACGGCGCTGTTTGGCATAGGCGGGACTGATTAAAGCGGCGACGGGCACCTTCACAAAATCGGGATCGCCCAGATACACGGCACGATCGGCGTAAGCAATCCGCATCGCCTCCACGATTAAATGCAGCGCATCGGGACTGTGCCAGCCCATCGCTTTGAGATCGGTATCACCCAGAATGTTGAGGATTTCGAGCAAATGCACACCACCCGAAGATGGGGGCGGCATCGAACAAATGCGAGTAGCTCGAAAGTTACCGCAGACGGGATCGCGCCAAATAGGGCGGTAACATTTCAGGTCTGCTAACGTGATTAGTCCTTGATTGGTAGACATAGCGCGAGCGATCGTCGCCGCCAGTTTGCCTGTGTAAAAGCTCTGTGGCTCGTTGGCGATCGCAGTCAGTGTCTTTGCCAGATCTGTTTGCACCAACCGATCGCCTGCCTGTAACGGAGCGCCCTTGCGCGTAAAAATTTCACGGGCAGCCGGATTTTGCTGAAGCGTTTTTTGCTGGGCGATCGCGTCTGCCAATCGCCAACTAACCAGAAACCCCTTCGCTGCTAATTGGGTCGATGGAGCCACAACCGTCTTCCAGGGCAGTTTGCCGTAGCGGCGCTGCACGTCATATAGTCCTGCGACTGTTCCTGGCACACCTGCTGCCAAGTAGCCATCGGTACTGGCGTTGGGACGCACCTTTCCTTGAGCATCCAGATACATCCTGGGCGTTGCGGCTAGTGGTGCCCGTTCCCGGAAATCCAGCGCTTTGACTTCCCCTGTTTTGCCCAACCGCACCAGCAAAAAGCCGCCTCCCCCAAGACCTGCTGAAGCTGGTTCTACTACCGAAATGGCTAACGTGGTCGCCACCGCTGCATCGATCGCATTACCCCCCTGTTTCAGCATCGATAGCCCTGCTTCACTCGCCAACGGATGAGCAGAAGCCACCATACCCCGCTTTGCACGATCGGGATAGGGAAACGCCCCTCCACTCTGACTGCTAACCCACAGCACCGTCAGACAGAGTAACGGCGCTACCACTCGTTTACGCACAAATTGTTTCATCCCTCATCCTTCTGCTTAGCGGTCAGCGGTCAGCGGTCAGCAGTCAGCTTGAGTTGAACCAGTTGTTGGTTGTTAGTTGTTGGTGCATGAGCCGTTCCTGACTCCTTCTAAAAACTAAAAACCTTTCTGGTATGCCCGGAGAGCTTTAAAACTTCCTTGCCTTCTGCCTAGCCTACACCCTATCCACATACAAAAAGACCCCTGACATTAATGTCAGAGGGTCGTTTCCGCACACAACCAAGGAGAAAACAGAAAAGTCAACTTCAGCCAAACGCACCAGTCACCCTTAGGCTATCGACGTGGTGTGACAACCTCAGTCTCAAATGCCGACGATAGCGCTTCTTGAGGCACCAGAGCTAACACCATTTCTGGATGCTCAAGGAAGGGATCTTGATGCCAAAGATCGGCTTCACCCGGTGCAAGCTTGCGGGCATGGCGCGCTTTATACAGAATAGCGATCGCAAACAGTCCCACGATGGCTGCAAACCCTGCAACTTCAGCGTTGGTCACGTTAAGCTGTTGGGAATCGCTTGTGAGACCAGCATCTCTACCACGGTTGAACAAATCAGACCGTCGAAACGCGTCTCCAGAACCGTTCATCCCATTAAAACCCGGTGGTTCATCCGCACCGTTTGGATTCCTTGGATTACCGATCCCACCTGAGTGATTGGAAGCACTGAGAGGGCAGGGACTCGCTAAAACTGATGAGCCGAGTAGTAATGCACCAGAGACCACCGCGATCGACGTAATGACTAACAGAGGAAGGCGTAAGCGAGCCATAACCTTTTGCGAGTGAATGTTGTGATGATTATGGGGGAGTCAATGCCATGAAACAGGCTAATACGATACAAAAGAACAGAAGACTTGCGAGAAGCTTAAGGCTATCAACTCCAGTGAAACAGTAAGATGACCAGATTCAAGGTTTGGTCGTTTTTCAAACGGGTGGTCGACAATCTGTAGGGATGTTACATGTAACGTCCCTACAGAAATCGTGAATGTCATCCTCAGCGCTTCCTGGCAGCCTCAACCCTTTTAGCCTTTAGCATTTATCCTTTATCCTTTCTCTTCCCTTATGCCTACCTACACGGGTATTTCCAGCGAAGCCTTTCGGCATCCGCTCGATCGCCAAGCCGAACAAGCCCTCCGCAGTGTCCCTGGTTTTGATTTAGTGGCACGGACATTCGTTGAGTTTCTGTCCGAGCGTCCGCAGTTTGTCTATCAGATGGGCAACAGCATTCAGGTTGGACCCCGGCAGTATGCCAACATTTACCAGATTTTTCGAGAATGCGTCCGCGATTTGGATGTGCATCCTGAGCCTGTTTTGTTCATTTCTCAAGACCCGTTTGTGAACGCACTGGCACTGGGGCAAGAGTTTCCCAGTATGGTGCTCAACAGCGGCTTGCTGGACTTGCTAGACGACCATGAGCTACGCACCGTGATTGCTCACGAACTGGGTCATATCAAGTGTGGACATACGACGCTGGTGCGGATGGCGCTGTGGGTTAACCAGATTATTTCGGGTCTGGCAGAACGCACATTTGGGTTGAGCAATCTGGTGACAACAGGGCTTTTGCTGGCGTTTGCGGAATGGAAGCGCAAGGCTGAACTGTCTGCCGATCGCGCCGCCTTATTAGTCACGGATGACCTCTCGCCCGTGCTGCACAGCATGATGAAGGTTGCGGGTGGTAGCAGTAAACATGTCCACGAACTCAGTCTGGATGAATTCATTCGACAATCCGAACGCTATCAAGAGCTAGATCAGGATGGGCTGAACCAGGTCTACAAATTCTTCCTCTACAACAATCTTTCGACAGGTATCTTTCTCACCCATCCGTTTACCGTTGAGCGGGTGCATTTTCTGCGCGAATGGTCAGTTTCAAATGATTATCGGCAGATTCGCCAGGGCAACTACACTCGTGCGGGGGCTGAAGGGTCAGTAGACGTGCCATCAGGTACTTCCTCCACTAGCCAGTCTCAAACCGAAGTGGATGCCTTGCGCCGTCAAATTGAAGAGTTACAGCGTGAGATCGATCGCGCCAAACGATCGGACTAAACAGCACCGAAAACGAATGCCCGATCGGAGGAATGCTCTAGACATGGAGATGAGTAAAATCAGCGAGATGGATCAATGCTAATTGGCTAGTGTGCCTTGACGCAATTTGTGGAGACTGAATGCGAGAGGCAGCATGGCAATACGCTCACAGTCTCAAAAAGAATTGGCAGGCTTCGTCTACGGGTTGGTCGGCGTGCTGGTTTTCAGCCTGACGCTGCCAGCCACTCGTATTGCGGTTTCAGGCTTTGACCCTGTGTTTGTTGGGTTAGGGCGAGCGATCGTGGCAGCAGGCTTGTCGTTGATTTTGCTCGTTACAACTCGACAAACCATTCCGCCCCTCAGATTTCTGCCCCAATTTTGCATCGTCGTTGCTGGAGTGGTGGTTGGGTTTCCGCTGCTGTCGGCGATCGCCATGCAAGATGCCCCTGCTTCCTATGGAGCCGTCATCACTGGACTACTGCCACTTTCGACCGCGCTGTGTGGCGTGTGGCGGGCAGGAGAGCGACCGTCCATCCCCTTCTGGATTTTTGCAGGTTTGGGAAGCGCCCTGGTGATTGGGTTTGCGCTGGTATCAGGAGGCGGTTCACTGCGGCTGGCAGATCTGGCGTTACTGGGCGCAGTCGCAGCAGCGGGACTGGGGTACGCAGAGGGAGCGGTGTTGTCGCGTACATTCGGCTCATGGCAGGTCATTTGTTGGGCATTGTTGTTATCGACCCCTATGCTGCTGCCGATCGTTCTACAACATGTCCCCGCTCATGTCTCATCCATTTCCCCCGGTGCGTTGTTGGGGTTTCTGTACGTCAGCGTCTTCAGTATGTTTCTGGGCTTTTTTGCGTGGTATCAAGGGCTGTATCTCGGCGGAGTGGCGCGGGTGGGGCAAGTGCAGCTTCTTCAACCATTTCTGACCATTGTGGCTTCTACTCTCTTGCTCGGTGAGCATCTAACCATCACCACCGTCATTTTTGCGGCAGGTGTGATCATCTGCGTGGCATTAGGAAAGCGGACTCACATCAAAGCTGCCTGACAACGCCTGCACGATCGCTCAAAAGCATGTGTTCATCCCCCCTTTGCCCTTTGCCTTTTACCCGCTCCGGTCTCCCACATACTCCAAACAAATTGCTCTGAAAATACAGTTGTTCACACCCTACACCCCACACCCTTTTCATTTCTTGGGGTGCTGAAACATTAGCATGGATGATTAGTATGAGAAGTGGCTACAACGGGGGGCAGCGATCGCTGAAGAAGTTTACAGTCTGGAGGCGGTGGACTGTAAAATAAAGGTTGGCTAGATATTTGGCATCTAGACTCACAATCCTATTTCTTTTGTCTTTGTCGCACGAAGGGTTTCACGATGACGCTTAACTATGTCCTGGAAGCAATTTGGGCGCTTTCGGCTCTCGGTTTGATTGTGCTGGTACTATTGCACAGTCCTAAAGGTGATGGCTTAGGTGGCTTAGGTGGACAGGCGCAGTTGTTTACCAGCACCAAGAGCGCTGAAACCACGCTCAATAGGGTGACATGGGTGCTGACGGTGCTCTTTATGAGTCTGACGGTTGTATTGAGCGCACCTTGGTTGCCGAAGTAGATAAGGCAGAGGGCAGGAGGCAGAGGGCAGAAGGGAGTGCTTCTCACTGAGCTGTGCAGCTAGAAGCTTACTGTAGGCACTGATAGAGGTCTGAGGTACTGCCTGAAGCGATCGCTAGAAGGGCTTTGTTGTGCTTATTTTTTGCAGCTCATGCACTGGGAAGGTGTCCGAAGAGGAGTGCTTGGTTTGATACAGCAGCGTTGGCTGACGCGATCGCGACAGAGCACTCTATTCAAACTTCCACTTCTGGCGATCGCGCTTGGGACGATCGCGCTTGTGATGATGGCGCATCCTTTGCTGACGCGATCGGAACAACTAGCAACAGCAGCTTTCCACACAACCGGACAGCCGATCGCCCAGAAGCCTGCGCCCGATTTTCCCCTTCAGTCTCACCCCTTGCCGCCAACGCTGGCACAGTGGAATGCATCTCAAGCTGGGGATTATTTTGATCAAATTGAAGTGGTTCCAGTGAATTACCTGGTCTGGACTCACTTCCCGCTGAGCGTTTACATTCAGCCACCAACCACAGCAGAACTGGCGAGTCCGTTTACCGCACAGCGATCGCAGGCGTGGATTACGGCTGTCTCGCAGGCAGTGCGAGAGTGGAATCGGTATTTACCATTAGAACGGGTCGAGCAGGCTGAAGGTGCCAATATTGTGGTTTTGCGATCGGCTCCTCCCCTGCAATTTGAACCCCCAACCAACCAGGAGACAACGGGTTATCCACGAGAACGTCCAACCGTGAGCATTGGTCGTGCGCGATCGGCGGTAACAACTTACAAGGTTTCCGTCCAAGGCTCCTTGAAAGACCCTGCGACAAAGCCAATGCTGGCTCTCCGCTGCACCATTCAGTTGCGCCCCGATCAAGCTCCCCAATACCTTCAGGCAGCAGCACGGCACGAACTGGGTCACGCCCTGGGCATTTGGGGGCATAGTCGATCGCAAGCCGATGTAATGTACTTCTCCCAGGTGCGTAACCCACTGCCCATTTCACCCCGCGATATCAACACCCTCAAGCGCATTTACGAACAGCCAACGCGACTGGGATGGGCATTGGTCGGTTCATGAAAGTTAACTAGACAGGCATTTTCTGGCTAAAAAGCTATCAGCAGGTTTAAGCTAGAAGCAATATTAGAGTTTTAGCGTGTAGCGGTCTAATCTTTCTGAAGCCAGCTATGTTATCACGCACATTCCTGTTAACGAGTCTATTCTTAACGATATTTGCAGTCGGTCTCATGCCGCTGTCGTTAAGTTTTACGATGAGTTTCATTTCAGCATCAGGTATTACTTTTCTGGCTCTTAGCCTACTCTTGGTGGATGAGTTTATTCTGCGCCCACTGCAAGAGATTCAACAGATTCGTCAGCACAAAATTCTACAGGTTGGTGCTGGTGGAAATTTGCTTCTTGAACTCAAAAGACGACAACACTCGTCTGGCAAACGTTACTCTAATGAACTACTATTGTCGGCGGCTAAACTTGACAAGCAGCGCTTTCCTTTAGGGCGATTAGCCGTGCTTGAAGGGATCAGATACATAGAAAAGACACCTCAAAGCAAAGCATTGTGCTACGCCGAGATTGTCTTTCCAGCCTTGGACAATGATGGCAAACTTCATTATGAATATTGGCTTTGTGATCTGGTCGAACTCTGGTATCCCAGGTTATTACTAGACCGCTGGCTTCATTGTGCTCATGCTCTAGAGCAGCATCCGTCTACAACACTTCATTCGGAGCTTTTTACTCCAAGTTGGCATAAATTGAGCCTGTCAGATAAGCTAAGGTATAAATCTGCACGAGAGCAAGTTGCTCCCTTTGTCAGGCAACATTTCCAATTACTGAAAGAAGATCATAAATACCTGCAACAGCGCCATGAAATTCTTCAATTGCTAGGACTAATGATGACATCAGAAACGTATGCCAGCCACAAACGTAGTTATGAAATGGCATTGTCTCGATTGAATGAGCTGCACTGCAAATCTTTGGAACTGGATCAACTTTACCGCCGCGTTATTAGCGATCTACTCATTGGCATTGAACTGGCAACACACAATCCCAACTTGATCTCAGATGATCATGTATCCATTCAGGCGCAGTACGAAACACAATTTAAAGTGCTGAAAGAAGAATACCAATATATAAAAGATGTGAGTACGGCTTCAGCTAATTTGCTGGCTACAGAGTAAGTCGAGCCATTTCGCTTTATGTTATGGGAGCGCGCCCGAAGAGTTTGGTGAGGGTTTTGAGGCGATCGCTCAATTCTCCATTCAGCGCCTCCGCATGATAGCGCCACTGCCAGTTGCCTTCTGCCACGCTCGGAAAATTCATGCGTGCTTCGGTTCCCAGCCCCAAAATGTCTTGGAGGGGAATGATGGCAAGATTGGCGATCGAACCCAGCGCCAGACGAATGAGATCCCACTGGATGCCATCCGGACTGATGCTGCCCAGGTAATTCACCAGGTTGCCCTTCTCGTAATCAGACAGTTGATTGAACCAGCCAAGCGTCGTGTCATTGTCATGGGTGCCCGTATACACCACGCAGCGACGGGGATAGTTAAACGGCAAAAACGGATTGGCAGGATCAGACCCAAAGGCAAATTGCAGCACCTTCATGCCGGGAAATTCAAACTGGTCGCGCAGTGCCTCCACTTCAGGGGTAATCACGCCCAAATCTTCCGCTAGAATCGGCAGCTTGCCCAGTTTCTCCCGCAGCACTTCAAAAAATTCCGCGCCTGGAGCTTCGACCCAACCGCCGTTCATAGCGGTATCTTCACCCTGTTTGACTGCCCAAAACGCTTCAAACCCCCGGAAGTGGTCAATGCGGATTAAGTCTACATAGTCCAACATGGCGCGAAAGCGGCTCACCCACCAGGCAAAGTCGGATTGCTGTAAATGCTCCCAGTTGTAAACGGGATTGCCCCACAGTTGCCCGGTGGCACTGAAGTAGTCGGGTGGTACGCCTGCCATGAGTGCGGGTTCACCTGTGGCTTCATCCAGGCAGAAGTTTGCGGGGTTTGCCCACACATCGGCGCTGTCGTGAGCTACATAAATGGGAATGTCACCAATAATCTCAATGCCTTTGGCGTTGGCGTATTGCTTAAGGTCAGACCACTGATGGAAAAATTCGTATTGCAGGTATTTGTGATAGAAAATCTCAGCGGGCAAGCGGCGACGACACTGTTCTAACGCTTCTGGCTTATGCTGGGCGATCGCAGGTTCCCAGGTGTGCCAGCTTGAGCCATCCTGCGTTTGCTTCAACGCCATAAAGAGGGCATAGTCATCCAGCCAGTAGGCTTTGCTTTCACAGAAAGCGGCAAACTGGTGTTTTTGGTCACTGTTGGCGCGGTTTTTGAAGTTCTCGCACGCTTTTTCCAGCAGCGCCATTTTTACAGGAGCCACCTGATCGAACTGGACGCGATCGCCTGCAAAGTTCGGCAAATCGGCAAAGTCTGATTCGCTCAGCATGCCGTTATCGCGTAGGCGCTCCGGACTGATCAGCAACGGATTGCCCGCCAGCGCTGAATAGCACATATACGGCGAGTTGCCAAAACCTGTGGGACCCAATGGCAGCACTTGCCAAAGCTGTTGCCCAGTTTCTGCCAAAAAATCCACAAAATCACGAGCCTGGGGACCTAAATCACCAATACCAAAACGACCGGGGAAAGAGGTCGGGTGCAGAAGAATACCACTCACTCTAGATGACGAGACAGAGAAGTTGGAGTCGGAAGAACGAGTCATGTCGTTGAGTGAAATGGTTTAAGTGCGATCGGCGTTGGTTTGACTCTATCATGGTGTTCCAAGGTTAAAACCTATCGGATGAAAGACCTGCCTGTGGCACACCGTAACCCCACTCCAACCGTTGATATCATTATTGAACTGAGCGATCGCCCTCACCGACCGATCGTTCTCATTGAGCGACTGAATCCTCCCTATGGCTGGGCGCTGCCCGGTGGCTTTGTCGATTATGGAGAAGCCGTAGAAACCGCCGCTAAACGAGAAGCAGCAGAAGAAGTAGGCTTGCAGGTCGAACTCATCGAACAGTTTCACGTCTATTCCGACCCCAACCGCGACCCGCGCCAACATACGCTGAGCATTGTGTTTCTGGCGATCGCCCAGGGCACCCCAAAAGCAGGCGACGATGCCAAACATCTAGACGTGTTTGAATCCTGGCGCATGCCCACCAATCTCTGCTTTGACCACGATCGCATCTTGCGCGACTACTGGCGCTATCGGCACTATGGTATGAAACCGGGGGTGTAATGGGTGGAGTAGGGAATGGGGAGTGGGGAGTAGGGAAGCGCTTTCAAGCTTAGATATGATGTTTTGAGTTCCAGGCTCAATGTTCCGAGTCTCAGGCCTGACATTCCGACCTTAAACCTCGACACTCCGAGTCTTAGGCTGGACATTCCGACCTCAAATCTTGACACTTCAAGTTCCAGGCTTGACACTTCGAGGTCCAAGCTTGATATTCCGAGTTCCAAGCTCCGTCGTTTGACCTCAAGCTTCAGCCTTTCGAGTTCAACCCTCAATCTTTCAGGCTCAAAACTCGAAACTCAAAGTTCTTGTGCTGACTGCTGGCAACTCAAAACTTTTACTCCTCACTCCTTACTCCTTACTCCTCACCCATCTATGTCTCGTGAAATTATCCGTACCGATCGCGCCCCTGCACCTGTCGGACCCTACAACCAGGCGATCGCCGCCACTGGTCGCTTCATCTTTGTGGCGGGTCAAATTCCCCTCAGTTCAACAACGGGCGAGATTGTGGGTACCGACGTGGCAGCACAAACAGAGCAGGCGATCGCCAATCTCAAGGCGATTCTCGAAGCAGGGGGTGCCACGCTATCAGATGTCGCCAAGACAACGGTTTTTCTCAAAGATATGAATGATTTTGCCGCGATGAATGCGGTCTATGCCAGCCATTTTGAAGACGCGATCGCGCCTGCCCGTGCCTGTGTCGAAGTAGCCCGTCTGCCTAAAGATGTCCTCGTCGAAATTGAGTGCATTGCGGTGGTTTAGTGTAAGGGTTCCAGCCCCCAGTTTTATTTGCTAGAGCGGGCGCGGTAATGCTGATACCTCAAGGTTTCTGGGCTTAATTGATGACATGCTCTAGTACAGCAAACACTTAATTTTGCAACATGAAAGCTTTGGAGCTGTTGGGTTTCGCTATCACTCTACCCAACCTACGTTGCAGAACTTTTAAGTTGCTCTACTAGCCTTCTAGCCAATCGAAGATCTGCTCTAGCTGCTCTAGAGAAACAAAGCCGTACTGCCAGAGAATCATGGGCAGCGGACCGGGGTCTTGCTCACTGTAACGGAGTGCCATCGCGATCGCCGTCGTAGAAAGCGCAAGTTCTTTCTGTAAAAAATTGATGAGCTGAAGATTACTGCGATCGGATTGCACGGCTGGACTTTTCACCCCTGAATGTTGAGTCAATTGAGCAAAGACACAAAACGTTAGCAGCTATGTTGACCTGGACAGTGCAAGGAGACGGCTCTTAAAGAAGGCTGATCGCCTGAAAACACTATGTCGTGGCGCTATGCTACTGTTTGCAAGCCAGAGCATCATCACCTGGTTGGTTCACCCAAGAGAGTGATCTTGCATGGTTGCAATCGTGATTGTACGTATTTGCCACTCACTTAAACCACAAACTTCCGCAAATGAACGGAGAGTTTTATTGGGAAAGATGGTGTAAGGCGTGATTGCCCACAGCCTTGGCGTGAAAAACCGCTAAAAGGAGGCAAAGACCCTACATCTAGAGCCTTGCTCGAATGTAAAGATTTATCGAAAACCGTACAAAAGTTAGCGTTGCAAGTTGTTGCGATAGCTCTTCTAAAGTAAATCGTCCTCGACCTGGCTAAACATCTGGCACAACCAGGGCTTCGGCAATACTCATCCAAAGTGGCGTGAACACCGATCCTATCGATCGCACGGACTTCTCTACAATGACGGTATTAACGTAAGCGAAACGCTAGATCGAGGGGACTATGCAGCCAACAAACCCCAATCAATTTACAGAAAAGGCGTGGGAAGCGATCGCGCGCACGCAAGAAGTGGTCAAGCAGGCTCAGCAGCAGCAGATTGAATCAGAACATCTCCTGAAAGCGCTGTTAGAGCAGGATGGACTAGCTAGCAGCATTTTCAGCAAGCTCGGCGTGGACGTGAAGCAGAGCCGCGATCGGACGGATGACTTTATCCGCAAGCAGCCCAAGGTATCGGGTAGTGGCACGTCAATTTACCTGGGACGCAGCCTGGATACTTTGCTCGATCGCGCCGACAGCTACCGCAAACAGTTAGGCGATGAGTACATTTCTGTCGAACATCTCTTGCTGGGCTATGCCAACGATGATCGCTTTGGTAAAGGGCTGTTTGCGGAACTTAAACTAGATGAAACCAGGCTGAGAAATGCGATCGACCAGATTCGAGGAAGTCAAAAGGTGACAGATCAAAACCCGGAAGGTAAGTACGAGTCGTTAGAAAAGTATGGACGTGATTTGACGCAGTTTGCCCGCGAAGGCAAGCTCGACCCTGTGATTGGGCGCGATGACGAAATTCGCCGCACGATCCAAATTTTGTCGCGGCGTACCAAGAATAATCCCGTGCTGATTGGTGAACCGGGTGTGGGTAAAACGGCGATCGCCGAAGGCTTGGCTCAGCGCATTGTTAAAGCCGAAGTCCCCGAATCGCTTAAGGATCGTAAGCTCATCTCGCTGGATATGGGCGCTCTCATTGCGGGAGCCAAATATCGCGGTGAGTTTGAAGAACGATTGAAAGCCGTGCTCAAAGAAGTCACCGAATCGCGCGGACAAATTATTTTATTTATTGATGAAATTCACACCGTTGTTGGGGCTGGTGCCACGCAAGGCGCGATGGATGCCGGAAACCTGCTGAAGCCCATGCTGGCACGAGGCGAACTGCGCTGTATTGGTGCGACAACGCTGGATGAATATCGCAAGTACATCGAAAAAGATGCTGCACTGGAGCGACGCTTCCAACAGGTCTATATCGATCAACCGAGCGTGGAAGATACCGTTTCGATTCTACGGGGCTTGAAGGAACGGTATGAAACGCACCACAGTGTCACCATCACCGACAATGCGCTGGTTGCTGCGGCGACTCTTTCTTCACGCTACATCAGCGATCGCTTTCTGCCTGACAAAGCGATCGATCTAGTAGACGAAGCGGCGGCAAAGCTGAAGATGGAAAAAACCTCAAAGCCAGAAGAGCTGGAGACGATCGATCGACGCATCACGCAGTTGGAGATGGAAATTCTGTCGCTCAAAGGTGCGATCGACTTTGGCTCGGTTGAGCGGCGACAGCGCCTAGAAAAAGAACTTGCCGATTTGAAGGAAGAACAGCACACGCTTAATGCTCAGTGGCAGTCAGAAAAAGAGCTAAGCGATCAAATTCAAACGCTGCGCGAACAAATTGACCAGCTTAAAACTGAACTTGAGCAGGTTAAAAATCCTCAAAGTTCAAACTACAGCCTGAACCGCGCCTCTGAGATCGAATATGGTCGGTTGCCTTACTTTCAAGAGCAACTTCAAAAGGCTCAGGATCAATTTAACCAGTCACAAACTCACGGCACATCGTTGCTACGTGAAGAAGTAACTGAGGCGGACATTGCCGAAATCATTTCCAAGTGGACGGGCATTCCCATCAGCAAACTGGTGGAGTCGGAGATGCAAAAGCTCTTGCACCTGGAAGATGATCTGCACAAGCGCGTCATTGGGCAACAAGAAGCGGTAACGGCTGTAGCGGATGCTATCCAGCGATCGCGGGCAGGCTTAGCCGACCCTAACCGTCCCACTGCCAGCTTCATCTTCCTGGGTCCAACGGGCGTAGGCAAAACAGAACTGGCAAAAGCCCTTGCTGCGTATCTGTTTGATACCGAAGAAGCGATGGTACGCATTGACATGTCTGAGTATATGGAGAAGCACACTGTTTCCCGCTTAATCGGCGCACCTCCAGGCTACGTGGGTTACGACGAAGGCGGACAGTTAACTGAAGCCATCCGTCGCCGTCCCTATGCCGTCATTCTGTTTGACGAAATTGAGAAGGCGCATCCCGATGTGTTCAATGTCATGCTGCAAATTCTCGATGATGGGCGCGTGACGGATGCTCAGGGGCATACGGTGGACTTTAAAAACACCGTCATCATTATGACCAGCAATATTGGGTCGCAGTTTATTCTCGATATTTCGGGCGACGATAACCGCTACGACGAGATGCGATCGCGGGTGATGGATGCCATGCGTACTAGCTTCCGTCCTGAATTTCTCAACCGCATTGATGAGATCATCATCTTCCACGCGTTGCAGAAAGCAGAACTCCGCCAGATCGTCAAACTTCAGACCCTACGGCTAGGGGAGCGGTTGTCCGATCGCAAGATGTCGCTTAAACTCTCCGACAGTGCGCTGGACTTTCTCGCCGAAGTGGGTTACGACCCCGTGTTTGGTGCCCGTCCGCTGAAGCGTGCCATCCAACGTGAACTCGAAACGCAGATTGCGAAAGCGATTTTGCGCGGCGAATTTACCAACGGCGACACCATTTTTGTAGACGTAGAGAATGAGCGTCTGGCATTCAAACGCCTATCGCCAGAAGTGTTGACAGCGAAATAGGGGGAGGCAAGGGAGGCAAGGGAAGCAGGGAAGCAGGGGGGAGCAGGGGATGAAGGCTAAAGGCTAAAAAGCTGACTCCTGACTCCTGACTCCTGACTCCCTCTGCCCCCTCTGCTCCCCTTGCCCCTTACCCTCGCTCTCATTCAGACGTACTCGACGCATCAAGACGCTCAACGGGTAGCACGATCGCAAAGCAGGTTTGTAACGGTGTACTGGTCACTTGAATAGAGCCACCCAACCGATCGAGCAATTTCTTCACCAGGGTTAGCCCCAAGCCAGTGCCGCCTTGCCGCCAGCGATCGGCACTGGGAATGCGGTAGAACTGGTCAAAAATGCGGGACAGTTCGGTGGCTGGAATTTCCACCCCGGAGTTGCAAACCTGAATTTGCAGCATCGGTACATTGGGCGATAGACCTTCGAGAATTTGCCCAGCAACGCTAATGCGTTCACCACTGGGCGTGTATTTCACAGCGTTGTTGAGCAGTTCTGACACCATCCGATTCAGGCTGGAGGCATCCGTCATGATGGGTGGTAAGGTTGGCTCAAGGCTAAGGTGCAATTGTTGCTGTTGACTGAGCGCACGTTCTTGAAAGTTGGCGGCTAGATTGGGCAACCAGGTTTGCAGGTAGATTGTGGAAATGTCGATCGCGTAGGCATCTGCATTAAGCCGTTGTAAATCGAGCAAGTCATTAATCAGGCTGGTTTGGCGTTCACACTGGTCGTTTAAGATTTGCAAGTAGCGGATGGTTGGGTTGGTGTCCAAATCACTGGTGGAGAGCGCACGATCGGCTCGATTCAACGCTACTTCCAGCATCCGCACCGCCATTTTAATATTGGTCAACGGTGTGCGTAGCTCGTGGGAAACGGTGTTCAGAAAGTCATCTTTCAGTTGGTTCAGCCGTTGCAGTTCAGCCATTTGGTCTTCAAGCTGTTGCGATCGTGCGATCGCACGATCGCGTTCTTCTGCTTGTCGTCGTTCAGTCACATCACGAAAGACCAGCACCACGCCTGTGATGATGCCTGAGTCGTTACGAAAGGGGGCGGCACTATCGGCGATCGGCACGTTTTGACCGCTCTTGGTACAGAGCAGCGCATGGTCGGGAAGATACACTAATTGACCAGTTTGCAAAACTTCATCAATCGGGTTGGGGAGTGATACTCGTGTTTGTTCATGGACGAGGTGAAAAATTTCAGTACTCTTCTTGCCGATCGCGTCTTCCTGTTGCCAGCCCGTCAAGGCTTCGGCAGCGCCATTGAGAAAGCGAATACGGCTTGAAGCGTCGGTGACAATCACGCCATCGCCAATGGCTTTGAGAATGCTGGAAAGCCATTGCTCACGCTCTTGCAAATCTCGGTTGAGACGAAACCGTTGCAGCGCCGTCTCGATCGCGACGTAGAGTTCTTGCTCTTCAATGGGTTTAAGTACATATCCAAACGGCTCCGTCGCTTTAGCACGTTCCATCGTGCTGCGATCGGAATGCCCCGTTGAGTACACCACTGGAATCCGGAGGTGAGTCCAAATAGCTGCCGCCGCCTGCACACCATCCATCTCCCCTTTGAGTCGAATGTCCATCAAAACGAGATCAGGGCGCACGGTGATGGCTGTCGCAACGGCAGCTTCACCCGAAACCACGATTGCAGGCACCGCGTAGCCTAGATTCTCCAGGCAATCTTTAATATCGGCAGCAATGACACTCTCATCTTCTACGACAAGAATGTGTACTTTTTTTGCCCCTACAGGTTGGGATGCCGTTCCTTGCATTAAGCCTCACTCCCTGCAAACGTGATCTCGAAGGCAGTGCCACGATTGCGGTACATTTTCAGAGTGCCCTCTAACTGCTGCACTAAATCATGTACAAGCTTTAAGCCCAATGAATCTGGCTTGCTTTGCTCAATCGCCTCTGGTATACCAACGCCGTTATCGCTAACCGCTAGCGTTAGCTGGCGATCGCCACTGGCATACAGGTTGATCGCAATCTCGCCAGGTTCCTCGTTTGGAAACGCATATTTGAGCGAGTTTGTCACCAATTCGTTGATGATTAAACCACAGGGAATAGCCGTATCAATATCCAGTGACACAGACTCAATGTTCGTTTTGAGGGAGACTGCATTGACTCTGGTGTTGTAAGAACTAAACAAACTGGTGGCTAAGTTAGGAATATAGTGGCTTAGATCGATTTTGGCTAAGTCATCAGAGCGGTAAAGTTTTTCGTGGATGAGCGCGATCGACTTAATGCGGTTTTGGCTTTCAAGCAAAATGTCTGCGGCATGCTGATCTTTGACGCGTCGATGCTGTAACCGCAGCAAACTATACACAATTTGTAAATTATTTTTTACTCGATGATGGATTTCTTTAAGTAAGACATTCTTTTCATTGAGGGAGGCTTGTAGCTGCTCTTCAGCCTGGCGCAGTTCTTCCAATTTTTTTGCGGCTGTGATATCCACCGCAACACCGAGAACTTGTTGAGGCGAGCTGTCGTGGTGGCGTGCAAACAGCGTTTCCTGACATTGAAAATAGCGCCATTCGCCGTTACAGTGCTTCACCCGAAATTCGGTGCTGAGGATGTCACCATCGCTGACCTTATCCCATCGGTTAAAGTTGCGTTGCCGCTGCAAAAAATCATCTGGGTGCATGACGGTCTGCAAAAAATCTGGCTGCATGGACGCGATCGCCTCAGGCGTATAGCCAAGATGTTCGCCAATCTCGTGATTGCCGTAGATTTTGTCTTGTTTGATCAAATCGAGGACGTAGATGACGGCTGGGGTGGTGTCGGCAATTTTTTGAGCAAACCGCTGACTTTGTTGTAGAGCTGCTTCTGCCTGCTTTAGCTCAGTCACATCACGCCCAACCGATTGAAACTCGACAAATTGACCCGCTTCATCAAACAGCATTCGGTTGTTCCACTGCGTCCACCGCACCTGCCCTCCCACCACGACTCGGTTTTCGCTGATGGCGATCGAATGCTCCTGATTCATCGCTTGCAAGGTGCGATCGAGTTGTTTGTAATCCTCTGTAAAGATAATGGGTTTGTAGGATGCCCCAATCAAATCTTCTCGCCGTTGCCCAAAGTAGCGACAATAAGCCTCGTTCACAAACGTCAGCGTGCCATTGGGTTGAAAGCGGGTAATCAGCTCAGTCTGGTCTTCGACGATCGCGCGGTAGCGAGCTTCGCTCTCACGTAACGCTGCCTCAATCTGTTTACGCTCGGCAATTTCATGCTGTAACTCCTGGTTCGCGGTTTCTAGCTGGGTATGGCTCGGCAAGGAAAGGGCTTTGGGTAGTAAGGGTATTAGTTCGAGCGCAGTCAGCAAGGAAACGGCTGCCGTGCCCGCTTTGACTGTACCTGAGAGCCAGTAGACAGGGTGCCAGAGCGTCCAAATTTCCAGGAGATGTGTGGTGCCACAAGCAGTGATAAACGCGCCAAACAGCAGAAACATCCAGCTAAAGGGCAAATCCTGGCGCTTGCGCACGAAGTAGAACAGCGCTGGAGGGATGGAGTAATAGGCGATCGCAATCACCGCATCGGCAAGGATGTGTAGCCCGACTAACTCTGGTTTCCACAGATAGCAGTGCCCGTGCGGAATGAACGATCCGGCACTCAAAAAAGTCTGGATGGCATCCAACATAGTGCTGTTCTACAGGTTGATTTGCTGCTCTACAGAGTGATCGATATCAAACTAAGCCGTCCCAAGCATTCCTTGCCAGCCCAACGGCTTTAACGCTGCCAGGTTGATGCAACAGTGCAAAATTTCAGTCATTTGGCGCTAGCTAAGCGACCACTTTTCATTATTGCCCGGTGGAGCTTAATATAGCCTATTTAGTCCACCCCACTTTTGCCTTCGCGCCCTCATTTTGACCAGTACTACGGCAGGAACGCAGACGGTTTACAATTTTGACGAATGGCTAAGCATTCAAACACGACGGCGATCGACCGTCCCCTGAGCGGTAACACCAGTTATGCAACAAGCAGAACTTCAAGAACCTTCGTCTATGCAGCCGATCTGGCGGGTGATGAAAAGTTTGAGCGTCTATCTCTGGACTGCGCTAGGTGCTTTAGTTAGCCTGTTGCTGCTGACGGTTGCCAGTGCAGTAACCCCTCAACTCTTTCGGTGGGGCATTGACGAGGGCATTGCAAAACAGAGCCTCCAGATTGTGCTTCAGAGTGCTGGTTGGTTGGTGGTGGCTGCGATTGCCCGTGGCTTGTTCAACTTTGGGCAAAGCTATTGGGCAGAAGCCGCCTCCCAGGGAGTTGCTTACGATTTACGCAACAAAATTTTTAGCCAGATTCAAAACCTCAGCTTTAGCTATCACGATCAGTCGCAAACCTCCCAACTGCTAACCCGTGTTACGAGCGACATTGAACAAATTCGCGCCTTTCTCAGCACGAGTTTAATTCAGGTAATTAACTCGGTCGTGACGCTGGTGGCGATCGCCGTCATCCTGTTGGTGATGAACTGGAAACTGGCGCTGCTGACGCTCACGGTTGTACCGATGGCGGGCTGGCTGCTGGCAAACTTTCTCACTCGCAACGGGGCGCTCTTTAAGCGGGTGCAAGAGCAATTGGGCGACCTCAACGCTGTTTTGCAAGAAAATCTGCTGGGTATTCGCGTGGTCAAAGCCTTTGTGCGCGAAACAGCCGAAAACGTCCGCTACACGGCAATGAACGATGCCCTGGTGCGGGAAAACATGAAAACCATTCGCGCCATTCGCAACACGTTTCCGTTTATCTTCTTGCTCAGCAATCTAGTGACGCTGGCAGTGTTTGGTTATGGCGGTGCAGAGGTGATTGGCGGTCAGTTCTCTGTGGGTGAACTGGTGGCGTTTAATTCCTACCTGCTGCTGATTTTGCAGCCCATTTTGCTGATTGGGTTTGCGGCACCCGCGATCGCCCAGGCAGCCGCCTCCGCCGAGCGCGTGTATGAAGTAGTGGACGCTGAAGTTGAAATTCGCGATCGTCCTCATGCCGTTGCGTTTGAAACCTGTGGCGGCAGAATTACGTTTGAAAACGTGTCCTTCCGCTATCCCGGTGCCACTACCGAAGCGCTCAAAGAGGTCTCCTTTGAAACCCGTCCCAATGAACTGATTGCCGTACTGGGCATGACGGCTTCGGGTAAAAGCACGATTATGAACTTGATTCCTCGCTTCTACGATGCCACGGCTGGAGCCATCCGCATTGATGGTCGGGATGTACGCGATTTCACGTTGAAGAGTCTGCGATCGCGCATTGGCATTGTCTTTCAGGAAACCACCCTCTTCTCTGGCACCCTCCGCGAAAACATTGCCTATGCGAAACCCAATGCCTCGATGGAGCAGGTGATCGAAATGGCAAAAGCTGCCCAAATGCACGACTTTATTTTGGAATTACCCGATGGCTATGAGACGATCGTCGGTGAACGCGGCGTAGGCTTATCTGGCGGGCAGAAACAACGACTGGCGATCGCCCGTACCCTCCTCACCGACTACAGCATCCTGATTTTGGACGACAGCACCTCGGCGGTAGATGCTCAAACGGCTGCCCAAATCCAAGCCGCGTTAGATGATCTCATGCGTCAACGCACCTGCACCTCGTTTGTGGTCGCCCAACGCATTAGCACCGTGAAAACCGCCGATCGTATTTTTCTCATGGATAAGGGTCGCCTGGTCGCACAAGGGACGCATGAGGAATTGATGGCAACCAGTCCGCTTTATGGAGCCATTTTAGAATCGCAAGTGAAGCGATCGCCAGAGACGGTATTACTTGGCTAAGCGCGATGAAGTCCGCTAGGGGCTGTCATCAATTACGACTACACATTACTTGCACCAAGGGTTCCAGCCCCTAGCTTGACGTGTTGAAACGGGCGTGACACTGCTGATACTGGAAGGTTTCAGAGCTAATTGATGACCCGCCCTAACACGTTGACAAGGCAGTTGCATACACTGCGATCGCTCCATGTTCTCAGCAACCTTCCTCAGGTTGTTCACGCTCCCCTAACGCAAGCCGAAGCTTGCGTCCCCTAATAAGGTTGGCGCGCTGGCATTAGCTAGCAAACTAAAATCCGCTAGGCACAGACTTTGAACTAATGACACGAGGATTTTCAGATTAGCTTCCTGAAAACCACATCCGCAGGAGACGTGATCAGTACTCTAGAGGAACTTAGATTCTGATTATCCAAAGATTGCCTAAATTATGTATACCTATCTAGATTCAATTAGCGGCAAAATTGAGCGGCGGCAAATAGCACTGAAACGTAGACAAAAAACTCTACTCGCTGCTCCAACATCGTGTTCGACAGTGTACACACGCGATCTCAAACAACTACTCGATCAACTTTATTCTCTTTACTAGCCGTTACTGCTCTAGCATCTTCAACTTCATGAAAATGCTCAAAAGACCAACGACATAAAGCTTTCAACGGCTCAACCAAAGTCTCGCCTAGTGGCGTTAAAGAGTACTCAACCATCGGCGGAATAACTGGATAAATTTTTCGTTGAACTAAACCATTGTCCTCTAACCTTCGCAATGTTTGAGTCAGCATTTTTTGGGAAATCCCCTCAATTTTTCGGTGTAATTCGCTGTATCGCTTTTTATCGTTCATCAGCGCCACGATCACAAGTACAGTCCACTTGTCAGCTATGAGGTCGAGGGCTTTGCGAACACCGGAGGCTTGATCGAAAGGGCAAGGTTGAGAGAATGAAGGATTCATATACGCACCTTTTGGTAAGTACAGCACTTTCTTGTACATACTTGTGGTTTGGATTGTAGCCTTCTAGCATTGAACGAGCAACAGTAACAACAACAGCAATGGCTTTTGTTGTTCAACAAATTTCCCTCGGAGTTTTTATGTCAATTTTTGCTGGCAAGGTTGCGGTAGTCACAGGTGGCACTTCAGGAATTGGTCGAGCAACGGCGATCGCATTTGCTCAGGAAGGCACTAGTGTCGTTGTTGCAGGTCGTCGTAATGTAGAAGGCGAAGAAACTGTTCGACTTATAAAGGAAGCTGGAAGTAAGGGAATTTTTGTCGAAACCGATGTCACGCAAGAAGCTGACGTTCAGGCAATGGTAGAAAAAGCAGTCTCTACTTTCGGTCGTCTTGACTTCGCGTTTAATAATGCTGGTACTTTTGGTGAAGCCTCTTCCATTACTGAGCAAACGCAAGACGAGTACAGCCGAATGATGGATGTGAATGTCAAAAGCGTCTGGCTGTCAATGAAGTATGAAGCTGCACAAATGTTGAAACAGGGTACAGGCGTGATCGTGAACAACAGCTCTGGTTTCGGATTGGTTGGTGCGGGTGGTATACCCTTGTACGTCGCCAGTAAACATGCAGTGATTGGCTTGACAAAAGCAACTGCACTTGAGTTTGCTAAGTTGGGAATTAGAGTGAATGCGGTGTGTCCAGGTGTTGTGAGTGAGACGGATATGCACGCGACTTCTGTTGGCTCATCTGCTCAAATGAGAGACTACCTGCTATCTACTCATCCGGTAGGACGTTTTGGAAAACCGTCAGAAATTGCTAGTGCCACGATTTGGCTTTGTTCGGACGGGGCTGGCTTTGTGACAGGTCAAGCTCTCGCAATTGATGGCGGGTACACCACACAGTAGGCATCTAGAGCGTGATCGACCTCGGAAATAACATTCGCGATCTCGCCTCGCTAATCATCTTCGGTTCTCCCAACTTTGAACACCAACAAAGCCCTTTCAAACTACATCTCAACAACTAAAACAAAGCGGTCGAACGTTTCCGTTCACCCGCCGCAGGTAACTTATCGGGATCAGCCAACCAACTTCATACGGTCGGTGTACAACGGGGTTGCTATGCTGCGTCTTCGCCGATCGCCTCAAACTACATCCGTCTTAGCAATTCATTGTACTCATCGTGTGCGCTAATCCAATACCAGTAAACATGGTCGGCTTCCAACAGACCTAGAACACGATAATTAATACTGACCCGAGCAGAATAAATTGGTTGCTTCTGACTAACTCGCTTGAACTGAAGACTCGGATAATAAGGATCTTCCTGCCAAAGGGCGTAAGCTTTATCGGCTTGCTCCTGAACTGATACAGGTAGATCACCTAACCGCTTGCGAAATGACTTTGTGACACTTGATTTCATTTCTGGGTTGGGAAGACCTCATCAAGTGGAACAGTTTCTCCTGCCGCGATCTCCTGCCGCACCATTGCTGCCATCTGATCCCATTGATCGTCTGTTGTGGCAGCAAAACTAGTTTCCCATTTTTGCTCATCTTGCAACTCTGCCAAAAACCGAGCCGCGATCGCATCTTGCTGATCGGGCGAGAGTTTTTGAATTTGGGCGATTACCTGTTGAAGAAGTTCAGTCATAGCTTAACAACAGTAAACAATGCAATTTCATACAGCTTCTTCATTCTACTCATTTCATTTCAAATAATACAAAATGTAATCTGATTTGTGAAACAGACCTTTAGATTCTGCTTCGGCAAACACAGCCTCTAATACCTCTTCATCCTGAAGCTCCGGAAAATTCTGTGTTCCTCCCTCCACAAATTCATACAAACGCCATACGTCAAACCCATCAATTTGCCCTTCTTGACCAAAATCCCAATCCACTCTTCCTGATGGCAAATGCACACAGCATCCATACCCATGAAGAAAATAGGAAATCTGCTTACCAGGATCTAAATATCCGCTCTGTTGGATTCCTGAAAATTGCCATTCTAGAGGATGTTGAGGTTGTTTTAGCCCTTTGTAATACTCAAACAATTCAACCGCTTCTTGTACCCTGTTTTGGTATTCATGAATTAACTGGATAAGTCGTTCTATCATTCATAAGCGAACTCAACTGTTCAACAATATCAGGCTTCGTTCATTTCGTGCTTTCAGTTTTTGTGTAAGGAGCAAAGTCCCTTAAAGAAATTCCTCACCGATCGCCCATCAGCATAACGTTCCGGTTGAGCGGCTATCAATGATCTTCGCCACCACACCGACCAACTTTGCTAGTCCGCTCCAACCGGGTTGTTAGGTTGCGGTCAACGTGCATACGGCTGTGCCATCACAAGGTTTGGGACAACTCGGTAATGTTTAACATTAAATGTGCATAGCGTTAGACCCCGCCCTACCGCGGAAGCCGCAATCAACGCGTCGAGTAATCCTAGACTATTTGATAGATGGTAGGTTGTGAAATCCGATAACGCGCGGGCACAATCCACTTCAGTCGCCCAAATTACGGGTAATGGCGCAACCAGTTGCAGAGCTTTACGAACTTGTTGTGTATTCTGAGAGTCCTGAACTAGCTCCATGACCACAAAACCAGGAACGCTAGGCACATCGGTCAAACTAGAAAACCAAGAGATCGCTGGTTCATGCCCTCGTTGGATATCAATTAAAACATCGGTGTCTAACAGATACATTAGCGTTTCCTATTCCCGCGTTCGGGTTTCAGCCTCATGGCGCAAATGGCGAGCATGAACTTGGCTATCGGAAATTTCAGGTCTTGAGTTGATTACGCATGCACTTTGCCAGTAGGCAACCAGATCTGCACCCGTTTTAGGCGGGTTGTTTAGAACTTGTCTGATAGATAAAACCTGAAGGATATAATCGGTTAAAGGCAGATTTAGTCGTGAGGCTTCAGTAGACAGTTCACTCTCTAGCTCCGGTGGCAAGTCTAGGTGAATGCTCATGGCTGCGTTCCTCAATTAACAAATGCTCTAGTCTGATAATAACGGATGTCTTCAGGCTTTAGTGTATTTGCGAACCGGCAAGCGTGCATCTAAATTAATATCGTTTTCAGCGCAGACAGTCCTGACATCATACGTGGCATCGAGCGCCCAATGAACTCGCTCTCTGGCATAATCGGTGCCGCAAGAAGTTATCCCGTGTACTAGTCGGTGGCGTAGTCGAAATGCGCGACCGAGACCTTCCCAATTTTTTACAACCTCAGAAAGACGCTCAACTTCTCGCTGGTCATTTAGAAAAACCTCATCTTTCCAAACATCTTTATATTTATCCAGTCCGTGACACTTTGCCAGTTTTGCTCGTACCACCACATTTGGAGAAGTGCCAAGCGCAATAATCGCACGCCGCACTGTCCACTCAAAGTGAATAACGGCAAGAAGAGCTAACAATTAAGCGTCTTCAGCCAAAAAATGTTTGATGCGCTCTTCACGAGACGAACTTGAGTCTTGAACTAGAAACATGAAACTCTCTACAACACGGTTGACTTGGATTTTGGGGCTTAACGAAATTGCGCTTCCTTAAAGCCTACATCCCAACAGAGAATCTCGAAATGCTTCCCTAATCAAGGAGTCAAGCAACCTAACTATATATTCACCGTTAGATCTGCTAGATAATACCCTTCCTGCTGGGAATTAAATTGCAATTTTGATAGTTAAGTCCAGTTTTGAGGGTGTTAACTGTCACTTTTGATAGCTAAACCTACCATTTAAGGGGCTTATCCGTCAGATTTGGTTGATACGCCCCTAGCAAGCTACTTATCCAATGAAAATCAGGCAACGTTCAAGCAATTGAACTGGAACCGGACTCCGTCGCTGTTTGGTTATCCTCTAAAGTCTCGATTCTTTTGTTGGCGATTATCTCAGCTAGGAACGAGGGAATCGGAGTTTTAGGCTGCCCCTCTGCATGATGAGGCAGTCAAGCCAGGTGTTAGGGGGGCGATCGAGTGCTTCAAGACTCTACTATCTCTTAAGACAACCGCATAAAAGATGGAAAAGAGGGTTGTTGCTGTGCCGGAATCCATTACGCTGAACCTTCCCAATACAGTGCATCTCGGATAGCGGTTGGGATTAAGCTGATGTAGGAGGCTAAACCATGCTTGCGCTCAACATTCAACTTCCTGAAGAGACGATCGCTAAATTTTGCCGATGCTGGAAGGTGAGTGCATTTGCCCTGTTTGGTTCCATCGTCCGAGACGACTTCCGCCCGGACAGCGATGTTGATGTTCTTGTTACCTTTGCCCAAGACGCAAAATGTGGGTTACTGGCGCTAGCAACGATCAACCCCCACCTGAACGTATTCAAATGGGGGTGTGATTTAAGGCTTCCGGGATTAAGGTCTTGAGTGTTACAGGCTTCTTAAAACGCCCGCTATCACCTGTCAGAGCTATTTCCTGGCATTCAGCGAGTCTGTGCAACGACTGGAAGCTCGTCCGCCTCGTCGTCTGACGGTTTCAAGCTAGGGAATAGAAAGTGATTTTCTTCAACATATTGCGCGCCAAAGAGTCCCTTCTCTGCCCAGAAATATCGATCCGTGGTATGCTCATTGCGCTTGACCAGCAGGAGAGCTGGCGGTGCAATGCCTTCTGAATGAATGAATTTGCGGGCTGCTGTCACTGGTTTGTCCTCACCGCATTCAATGCTGAACTGAGGCACATTCTCCAAAATTCTCCGACCTTCCTGCCGCCGCCGACTTTTCCGCTTGCGTCTCCTAGCCAATCCCGGTACCCCCTTTGTTGTCGATCAAGTGTAGTGATAGTTACAAAGACGACGCAAGTATATCGATTCGGGACTGAAATTTCAACTTGTTTTAACCCATTGATACAAAGATTAAATCTTCCCTTGGATACAAATTAAAGCGATCTTGGGCTGAAGACTTTAAAACATTGCTGAAAAATCCAGCGGTGGTGCTGAAAGACTTACAAATCAAAGCAACCTTGTGCCGAAGGCTTTAAACCATACTAGCGCGTCTTATCTTGGTCGAAGCAGTGAGGCAAGCCGACGTTTACTAAAAGCTTTGCAAAGGTCTTCCAGGACGCAGACGCTAAGAAACAGACGGTTGAGCTGGGCTTGATGACACAGGTGCAAGCTGGAGGCAAAGGCTTTGGGTGGTAGATTGTTTGAGTCGCTCTGCATAGAGTCGTGCAGCACAAATAACCGAGCTATGCTTGAAAACAGATTCAGAAACGAGTGCTGGCACGTTGCTCCCTAATGCCGCTTCATGTTGATGTTGACCAGTCCAGAATTTATTGCCCTTTGCAGGGCGCAGATTGTGCTCCTGACGCAGGCGTTGGGCGCTTCGTTAAGCGTTGTGTATCTGACAGAGGAACTGGCAGAAGGCGCAGATACCCAGTTGATTCCGGTCATCGCATATCCAGAGTCGGCTGTAGACTGGCAAACAAGGGGCTCGTCGCGATCGCTGCTGTCTACGATCGCGATGCCTCAGTCACCGCCTCGCTTGCTGGCGGACGCTCATCCTGACCCACCTCAGACGAAGCAACTTCCGGAGGTGTCTTCATCCCGGTTGCCAGCGCGTGCGATCGAGTCCTCATCAGGTTCTCTGGAGGCAAAGGTCGATCGCACTGCTCGTTCTAACTCAGCTCGTGCCAACTCAAAGCGTGTAGGGCGAGCCGCAATCGTGGCCGAGCGTCGGGTTGTGTTGCCGCTCATGCATGAAGAAGCCGTGCTGGGGTTGCTGGTGACCGAACGGAACGATCGACCCTGGACGGAGTGGGAGCAAGCCCAAATTCATCAAATTGCCGAGACGCTGGCTATCGCGTGCGTGCTAGACCAACGCTACCAGTGGCTCAAACAAGATCATCACCAGCAGCAGTTGTTGCAAGCACAGCAGCACGATTTGGTCGATAATTTGCTCCATCAATTTCGCAACTCGCTCACGGCTCTCCAGACCTTTGGCAAACTGATTTTCAAACGGTTGCTACCAGGAGATGCCAACCGGGAGATTGCAGCCAGTCTTGTGCGTGAAACCACCCGCTTGCGTGACCTTGCTCAGCAGCTTGAGACGGCTGTGGCTGAAACGGAGGTCATTAAAGCGCCACTAGCATTGCCTCCTGCTCTTGACGATCGCACCGAAGAGGCTGTCGCCGACAAAACTATGGCTGTAGGGCAAGAAGCACAAGGACCCCCTTTGCTACCAGCTTCAGGCTTACTGTCTGGTAAAGCTCTCATCCTGGAGCCGTGCGATCTTGCTACGGTGCTGGAACCGCTGTTGGCTTCAACCCGCGCGATCGCGCACGAACGCTCTTTGACGCTGATGACTGACATTCCTGAGGCGTTACCGCCTGTTCAAGCAAACATGCAGGGGCTACGGGAAGTGCTGAGTAATGCGATCGACAATGCGCTGAAGTACACTCCGGCTAGTGGAGTGGTTCTCATCCAGGCGCGAATGGGGTCGATCGCGAATCAGCATTCGGCAGACACCGTGCCGTCTGTAGAAATTGCCATTACAGACACGGGACCTGGAATTCCACCCCAAGATCGCCTCCACCTGTTTGAGCGGCGTTATCGGGGTGTACAAGCTCAAACGGGCATCCCTGGTAGTGGGTTAGGACTCTCGATCGCGCAGGCACTGGTGACACAAATGCGCGGCGAAATTACTGTGCTGAGTCCAGCGCAACCCAACCATCTCATACAACAAGCCATGAAGATGACTGTACCCGACGGCTTTGGTACGACTGTTGTGGTGCGGTTAGCAATTGCCTAACCCGGCGATGCTAAGGGCTGTCATCAATTACGACTACACGTTGCTTGCAGCAAAGGTTCCAGCCCCTAGCGAATCACTAGATCGGACGTGAGCGTCAGGTTCAGGTCTGTGTTGGGATTGATCGCAATCAAATCCACTTTGTTTTTGCCTAAGAAGAACCCTGCCAGCGCACCCACGGCGGCACCTGGCAGCACTTCCTCAGCTTTAATGACGCGATCGCCCGTGACTCCAGAGATGCCAGCCGCTGCGCCAGCTCCTACCACTGTACCCGCAATAATTTTGCCCACATTGGTACCTTTTGACACCGTTTCTGTTTTGGTGATGAGTTCAGAATTGGCGCTTACAGGTAGCTGAGTGCCATTTGGCAGCACAATCTGGCTAGCGACAAATTGAGCGCCACTTTGCGTCACTTGCAGTTGCCCCACTACGTCGCTGTTTGCTGGAATCAACACAGTGCCTTGTGCATCGACGATGTTTTGCGCCACTTTGAGCGTGACGGGCACTGGATTCGGTTCATTCTTCGCCAGCAAAATCTTGTCTGCCCTTTCGTAGCGCACAGGCAACGCCGTGCCAGCAGGAATGCGTACACCCTGGGGCACTGCACCAACGATATAGGGTGAATTGATCGCAGTTGCCTGCCCAGCGCTCACGAGTGCTTGATAGATAAACGCCGCGACTTCCGCTCGTGTTGCCGTCTGATTGGAGTTTAAGGTTTTGACATCCGGGTAGTTCACCACAATCTGCTTTTGCGTGGCGGCAGCAATACTCGATCGCGCATAGTCAGGAATGCTGGCAGCGTCGCCATACACGCCCAAAGCACCATCTACAGGTCCGTTGACCGTGTAGTTCAAGCCATTCGCTAGCGATACCAACACTTGAGCGCGGGGAATATTCTCATCGGGTCGGAAGGTGTTGCCAGGGTAGCCTGCCAGAAAGCCTGTGGTATAAGCAGCCTGGATCGCGTCGGTAGCCCAAAAGCCAGCCGGAATATCCGTAAACTGTATGGGATTGCGTACTGGCGTTTTATTGAACGCTTTACGAATAATCGAGGCAAACTGCGCGCGGGTCACGGGTTCTTCAGGGCGAAAGGAGCCATCCGGGAACCCAGCAATAATCTGCCGCTTCACAAGCTCTTGAATAAAGTCGCTTGCCCAGTAGCTGGATGGGACATCAGGAAATGTGGTTTGAGCTGAGGCGGGAGCCGTGATGATGAAGGGTGCAACGGTTCCCGTCGTCATACCAAGAGCAACCAAAACGGCTGTTCCAGATTTCCACGCGTTGGCATAAGACATGGGAAAGTTCTCCAAAGATACATTGATGATTCATTAAATTTACAGACCTTGAAAGAGTCTGAAGGTTCCTAACTGGAGTTTAGACTAAAGAGCGAGGAAAGGCAGCCAGACCGAACGATCTGACTGCTTAATAGTCAAGGACGTTTCAAATCACTTGACTATGAGTAATTTTGACAAGCTTCGAGCCTTTCGGCATC
>JAESFW010000286.1_pt1 | contig 44805 bp, 46 predicted proteins | sample 9269481 | NCBI WGS metagenome assembly JAESFW01 (sample SAMN14515350, study PRJNA621654) | algae metagenome | isolation source: Lyngbya sp. HA4199-MV5 and co-occurring heterotrophs from soil with... | place: USA: Ahupuaa O Kahana State Park, Hawaii | collected 2009-07-21 | reverse complement strand
TACTGCCCGAGCGTGGAAGACAAGATCAACCGCTTTGCCGACAAGGACAGCCACCAGATCTTCCTGGAGCCAGAAGGTCTGACCACGCACGAGTTCTACCCCAACGGCATCAGCACCAGCCTGCCGTTCGACATCCAGTACGCGCTGGTGCGCAGCATGCCGGGGCTGGAGAACGCGCACATCCTGCGCCCCGGCTACGCCATCGAATACGACTACTTCGACCCGCGCTCGCTCAAGAGCAGCTTCGAGACGCGCCAGATCGAGGGCCTGTTCTTCGCGGGCCAGATCAACGGCACGACGGGTTACGAGGAGGCGGCGGCCCAGGGGCTGTTCGCCGGCATCAATGCCGCACTGCAGTGCCGTGGCGACGCGCCCTGGCTGCCCGCGCGCGGCGAAGCCTACCTGGGCGTGCTGGTGGACGACCTGATCACCAAGGGCGTGAACGAGCCCTACCGCATGTTCACCAGCCGGGCCGAGTTCCGCCTGCAGCTGCGCGAGGACAACGCCGACCTGCGCTTGACCGAAATGGGCCGCCAGATGGGCCTGGTGGGCGATGCGCGCTGGGATGCCTTCAGCCGCAAGCGCGACGCGGTTTCACGTGAAACAGAACGCCTCAAGTCCACCTGGGTGAACCCGCGCAACCTGCCTGCGAGCGAATCCGAGCGTGTGCTGGGCAAGAGCATCGAGCACGAATACAACCTGTTCGAGCTGCTGCGCCGGCCCGACGTGGCCTATGCATCCCTGGTCGGCATGGATGGCGGCAAGTACGCCTCGGCCGAGGTTTCACGTGAAACACTGGGCGACCTGGCCGAATCCGTGGTCGAGCAGCTGGAAATCGCGGCCAAGTATTCGGGCTACATCGACCGGCAGAAGGACGAGGTGGAGCGCGCCGCCCACTACGAGAACCTCAAGCTGCCCGAGGACCTGGACTACATGCAGGTGGCAGCACTGTCCATCGAGGCACGCCAGATCCTGAGCCGCCACCGGCCCGAGACCCTGGGCCTGGCCTCGCGCATCTCGGGCATCACGCCCGCGACGATCTCCCTGCTCATGGTGCACCTGAAGAAGGGCGCCTTCCGTTCCATCCCTGGTGCCCGCGCCCATGCCGAAGCGCCCGCGCACTGAAGTGGCCGCAGGCCGACGGGGCAGGGCGGCCCGCAGGGATCGCCAGCGTGGCGAGTTGCTGATGGTGCGCACCGTGGCGGTGGTGGCCGTGCTGCTGTTGTTGCTGGGCATTCCCCTGTGGATGAAGCACGAGCGGGACAAGCGCGCCACCCCGCCGGCCGCAAAGGCCAGTGCGGTCCAACCGGTAGCCCGGGCTGCGCTGGTGGCTTCTTCTGCTGCAGCGCCCGCGGTCGCAGTGCCGGCGGCCGCGGCCCCATCCGGCATTGGCCACGGCCTGACCTTTGCGCTGGTAACCGATGACGCCAAGCTGCCGGCCGAGGTCGCGCGCCTGGGTTGCGCCGGCGAACCCCGTGCAACAGACCGACCGTTGAAGGACGACCACCCCTGCAACCACCAGCAGGGCGATACCTCGTGCCGCGTGGTGCTGCCCGTGCTGTGCATCCAGCCCGGCACGGCCGCCAAGCCTGCCGGGGGGGCAGAGGCCAGCCTCGCCGGCTGGACCGGCGGCATGCTCGCACCCACCCAGCCCGTGATGGGCGCCATCCTGACCTCGGCCGCTCTGGCATCGGCCCGCTGCGAGAAGGAACTGGGCAGCGGTTGGCGCATGGCCGACGTGAAGGATGGCCTGGACAGCGGCAGCATCGCAGGCCTGCGCACCACCAACACCACCCTGGGCCAGGGCACCCGCTACTGGGTGCAGACCCAAAGCCAGCCCGCCAACTGCTGGAATAGCAGCGGCTCCTGAGCCTGCCCCGCGCCATGGTTCCACGTGGAACCACGGCGCTGCCCACCGAACACTGGAAACGCGACACCCATGAACACCCCCTCCGCCACCACGCAGGCGTTCCGCCCCACGCTGCTCTCCGCCGCGCAAGAGCTGGGCGTGGCGCTCAGCGATGCCCAGGCCGATGCCTTGCTGTGCTACCTGGACCTGATCCAGAAATGGACCAAGGTCTACAACCTCACGGCCGTGCGCGACCCCAAGGAGATGCTCACCCACCACCTGCTCGACAGCCTGGCGGCGATTCCCCCGCTGCGCCGCGCGCTCGCCCAGGCAAGCCTGCCAGCAGGGCAGGGCGCCCGCCTGCTCGACGTGGGTGCCGGCGCCGGCCTGCCCGGCGTGGTGATCGCCATCTGCTGCCCCGAGGTCGATGTGAGCTGCGTGGACACCGTGGCCAAGAAAGCGGCCTTCATCCAGCAGGTGGCGGTGTCGCTCAAGCTGCCGAATCTGCGCGGCGTGCACGCCCGGGTCGAAAACCTGGAGGGGCCTTTCGACGTGGTGACCAGCCGCGCCTTCGCCTCGCTGGTGGATTTCACCACCTGGTCGCGCCAGGCCCTGGGCCCGCAGAGCGTGTGGCTGGCCATGAAGGGCAAGCACCCGGCCGAGGAAATCGCGGCCCTGCCGGCCAGCGTGCAGGTGTTTCACGTGGAACCATTGGTGGTGCCGGGGCTCGACGCGGAGCGTTGCATCGTCTGGATGCGACCCGCCTAAGCAACGCTGCGGCAAAAAAGCCGATCCCGCATCGGCGGGTCGCTTAAACTTCCTCGCTCACCGGCCGGATTTGCGGCGGGCTCTTCCCAGGGGATTCTCATGTTTGGCATTGCAGATTACGGCGCTTTCGTGGCTGCCATCGTCTTGTTCCTGGCGATCCCCGGTCCGGGCAACCTGGCGCTCATCACCTCCACCAGCAAGGGCGGCATCCGTGGCGGCCTGGCCGCCACGATGGGCGTGATCGCCGGCGACCAGGTGCTGATGTGGGCGGCGGTGGCCGGCGTGGCCGCCCTGCTGTCCACCTACCCCGCAGCCTTCCATGCCGTGCAGTGGCTCGGCGCCGCCTACCTGGCCTGGCTGGGCTTCAAGATGCTCACGGCCAAGCCCGGTGCCCAGCCCATCCTCAACATCGAGCCGCGCCACTACTTCAAGCAGGCCGGCCTGATCACGCTGCTCAACCCCAAGGCCATCGTGTTCTACATGGCCTTCTTTCCGCTGTTTGTCGATCCGGCGCGCCACCAGGGCCTGCTGACCTTCGGCGTCATGGCAGCGACCGTGGCGGCCCTGACCTTTGCCTACGGCCTCATCGCCGTGCTGCTCACCCACCACCTGGCAGAGCGCATGCGTGCCAACCCCACCATCGGCCGCGTGCTCGAAAAAGTCGCTGGCGTGTTCCTGATCGGCTTCGGCATCAAGCTGGCCATTTCGAAGTAAACGAGGCTCCCACCCCATGGCCCAGATCTTTTGCATTGCCAACCAGAAGGGCGGCGTCGGCAAGACCACCACCACCGTCAACCTCGCTGCGGGCCTGGCCAAGATCGGCCAGCGCGTGCTGATGGTGGACCTGGACCCCCAGGGCAATGCCACCATGGGCTCGAACCTGGACAAGCGCAAGCTCGACCTCACGGTGTACGACGTGCTGCTCGAATCGGCCTCGGTGCGCGAAGCAGCGGTGCTGAGCGAGAACTGCGGCTTCCATGTGCTGGGCGCCAACCGCGAGCTGGCCGGCGCCGAGGTGGAACTGGTGACGCTGGAGCACCGCGAAAAGCGCCTCAAGGCCGCGCTCGCCGCGGCCGATGCGGACTACGACTTCGTGCTCATCGACTGCCCGCCCTCGCTGTCCATGCTCACCCTCAACGGCCTGTGCTCGGCGCATGGCGTGATCGTGCCCATGCAGTGCGAGTACTTCGCGCTCGAAGGCCTGACCGACCTGGTCAACACCATCAAGCAGGTGCACGCCAACCTCAACCCCGACCTGCAGATCATCGGCCTCTTGCGCGTGATGTTCGATCCGCGCATCACCCTGCAGCAGCAGGTGAGCGAACAGCTCAAGGACCATTTCGGCGACAAGGTGTTCAACACCGTGATCCCGCGCAACGTGCGCCTGGCCGAGGCCCCGAGCTACGGCCTGCCCGGCGTGGTGTTCGACCCGCTGGCCAAGGGCAGCCAGGCCTTCATCGAGTTCGCCCAGGAGATGGTCGAGCGCGTGCAGACCATGAAGGCACTGGGCCGCAAGCCCGCCGTGGTCTGACCGCGCAGGGCACCGATTGCTATCAAATTCATAGTATGAGTCCATCCCCCGACACCGTGCTGGTGCTGCCTGGCTGGCAGAGCTCCGGCCCCGAACACTGGCAGAGCCGCTGGGAGGCGCTGCACGGCTTTCACCGCGTGGAGCAGCACGACTGGATGCGCCCGCTGCGCGGCGACTGGACCGCGCGGCTGGAAGAGACCATCGTCGATGCCCCGGGCTCCGTGGTGCTGGTGGCGCACAGCCTGGGCTGCATCCTCACGGCCTGGTGGGCCGCGCATTCATCCAACACGCACCGCGTGAAGGGCGCGCTGCTCGTGGCCCCCGGCGACGTGGAGCGTGAGGACATCGCAGGCTACCTGCCCGGCTGGTCGCCCATGGCACGCCAGCCGCTGCCGTTCCCTGCCGTGCTGGTGGGCAGCCGCAACGACCCCTACTGCAGCTTCGAGCGCGCCGAGGCCATGGCCAGCGCCTGGGGGGCACGCTTCATTGACTACGGTGCACGCGGCCACATCAATGCCGAATCCGGCCTGGCGGACTGGCCCGAAGGCCTGGCCCTGCTGGCCGGCCTGCGTGCGCCGGCGGCAGCATCGACTTCCTCCCTTTCCTGACCGGCGGCTGCCATGTCCAAAACCAATCTCCTGGAGACGGCGCGCACGTTTCCCAAAGCCTGGTCGTCCCGCGTCGTCGGCCGGGCCGCCAATGCCAACGTCAAGGTGCTGCGCATGGACGACGGCGCCTACCCCGACGAGTCGCACGACTTCGACGAGGCCCTGATCGTGGTCGAGGGCTGCATGCGCCTGGACCTGCAGGGAACCGTCACCGAGGTGCAGGCCGGCGAGGTCTTCATCGTGCCCGCCGGCGTGCCCCATGCGGTGGCGCCGGGCAGCCATGGCACGCTGGTGATCATCGACCAGTGATGATGTCCTGGTTCTCCAACGCCTCTTCAGCAGCGCCCCGCCAGTCCTGGGCCCAGCGGCTGGGCACGCGGGTGCGCGCCGAGTTGGGCGAGATGCTGGAACTGCTGGCCGGTGTGGCAAGCCTGGCGGGAGTTCCCCTGGCCGTGATGCTGGGCAAGCTGTTCCTGGCAGCCGTATTGGCGGCCCTGGTGCTGGGCATAGGCCTGCGGTTTGCCCGGCGGCGCAGACTGCCTGGCCGCGCGCGTGCTGCGGCCCCTCTCGACTCTCTCCAAAAATAAGCAATCAATTCACCATGGTCACCAAAAAACCCAAGGGCCTCGGACGCGGCCTCGAAGCCCTGCTCGGCCCCAAGGTCAGCGAAGCCACCGAGAAGGCCCAGGCCGTCGAGGCCGGCCTGCCCAGCACCCTGCCGCTGGCCGAGATGGTGCCCGGCATGTACCAGCCGCGCACGCGCATGGACGAGGGCGCGCTCTACGAGCTGGCCGAGAGCATCAAGGCCCAGGGCATCATGCAGCCCATCCTGGTGCGCCGCCTGGCCGATGGCGAGAACGCCGGCAGGTACGAAATCATTGCCGGCGAGCGGCGCTTCCGGGCCGCGCGCCTGGCGGGCCTGGACACGGTGCCGGTGCTGGTGCGCGATGTGCCCAACGAGGCCGCGGCCGCGATGGCCCTCATCGAGAACATCCAGCGCGAAGACCTGAACCCGCTCGAAGAGGCCCATGGCCTGCAGCGCCTGATCCGCGAGTTCGGGCTCACGCACGAGCTGGCGGCGCAGGCCGTGGGCCGCTCGCGCAGCGCCGCGAGCAACCTGCTGCGCCTGTTGAACCTGGCCGAGCCGGTGCAGACCATGCTCATGGCGGGCGACCTGGACATGGGCCATGCGCGCGCGCTGCTGTCGCTGGAGCGGGCCGCGCAGATCACGGCCGGCAACCAGATCGCGGCCAAGAAGATGTCGGTGCGCGAGGCCGAGGCCCTGGTCAAGAAAATCGGCGCCGAATTCAGCCTGGTACCGCAAAAGCCCAAGAAGGAAAAGTCGCGCGACCTGCGCCGCGTCGAGGAAGAGCTGTCCGACCTGCTCATGGCCGAGGTCGAGGTGCGCGTGAAAAAGCGCGTGAAGCGGGGCGGCAAGGTGGAAGACATGGGCGAACTGGCCATCCAGTTCGGCTCGATCGAGGCGTTGAACGGCCTGATTGACCGCCTGCGACGCTAGGCAACACCCGCCAGGGGTGGGCAGAGGCCCCTTCGCACGGGGCCACGTGACAAAGTGCACACAATCGTGCTGCGGCGGCTTGCACAGGCGTGTTGCAGCGCGCCATGCCGCCCTACACTGCGCTCCATTCCATCCCGGGGCATGCGCTCCGGGGGAGTTCTGGAGAGTTCCATGCCCCGCGCAAGCCGCCTGCCGTCACTGCATTCAGCCGCCCTGGTCACAGGGCTGGTGGGCATGGCCGTTTGCGCGATTTGCGCGCAGACTGTGGGCTTGGTCGTCCCGGGCGCTGCCCACTCCTTCCTGCAAGGCCTTCTGGGCCTGTAATGCATATGCCATTGCGCCTGCTGCCCTGGCCTCTCCCCGCGCTGCTGGCGTGGGCGGGTGCCTGGCTGCTGTACCTCAGCCTGTTGCGCGCCGTGCCGCCCGTGGCGGCGCTGGTCGCGGCCAGTCTGTTGGGCACGGCGGCCAGTGTGCTGGGGGCCAGCTGGTGGCGGCGTGGGCTGATTGCGCTGGGCTTCCCGCTGTCGCTGGCGCTCACGGGCATGGCCAGCCTGCCGGCCTGGGCCTGGCTGGTGCCGCTGGCGCTGTTGCTGCTGGTGTACCCGCTCAATGCCTGGCGCGATGCGCCGCTGTTCCCGACCCCGCACCACGCGCTGCAGGCCCTGGCCGTGCAGGCGCCCCTGGCGCGCGGGGCACGCGTGCTCGATGCCGGCTGCGGCGTGGGCGACGGGCTCATCGCCCTGCGCCATGCCTATCCCGATGCCCGCCTGGAGGGGTTGGAGTGGAGCTGGCCGCTGCGCCTGGCCTGCGCACTGCGCTGCCGCTGGGCCCAGGTGCGCCGCGGCGACATGTGGGCCGCCGACTGGAGCGGCTACCAGATGGTCTACCTGTTCCAGCGCCCCGAGAGCATGGACCGCGCCGCGGCCAAGGCCCAGGCCGAGATGGCGGCCGGCAGCTGGCTGGTGAGCCTGGAGTTCGCCGTGCCCGGCCTGCTGCCCAGTGCCCAGCTGCGCGTGCCCGGCGGCCGCGTGGTGTGGCTCTACCGCCTGCCGCTGCTGCGGGAAAAGGGGGTCTGAAATGCACCGCTACAACTGTTTTTCCCAGCCCCTGGCGGTTACAGAAAAGATACATCCTTTTGCTACATTGCGCCCTGGCTACCAACCACACAAGAACCTAGAAATTCAAAGCCACAGGGGGCTTGCAGCAGCAGCAGCGAGGACCAGCGCCAGGAGGGAGCGCTCGGGCCTGCACAGCCTTCCTTGTCCGGTCGACATCCTCCCTCGCCAGCGGCATGCCGCGTGCGGCACCTCTTCGGGTGCCCGCCGCAGCATTCCCGTGGCAGGGCGCGTCGCCCGGGGTTTTCTGGTGAGCACCCGATCCATTTGCAAGGAGTATCCATGACATCCCAACCCCAATTCCGCCCGCGCCTGCTGTGGGCGCTCGCGCTGAGCGCGGCCCTCACGGGCTGCGCGACGATGCAGAGCCACGACAAGCTCGCCTCGGACGTGCAGGGCGCCGGCCGCGCCGGCGGCATTCCCGCCGCCATCGCGCAGCTCGAATCCACGGCCAAGACCGAGGACGAGAAGACCGCGCTGCTGTTCAACATGGAGCGTGGCGAGCTGCTGCGCATGGACCGCCGCTACGCGGACAGCACGAACGCCTTCCTGCTGGCCGACGTGAAGGTCAAGGAATGGGAAGACACGGCCAAGAGCAACCCGCAAAAGCTCATGGGCACCGTGGGCGCAGCGCTGATCAGCGAACGCCTGAAGGCCTATGAAGGCCAGGACTACGAGAAGGTCTGGCTGACCACGCGCCTGGCGCTCAACCGCGTGGCCGTGGGCGACGTGGAGAACGCCCGCGTGGACATCAAGCGCACGCACGAGCGCGAGGCCATCATTGCCGAGTTCCGCTCCAAGGAAACCCTGGCCGCCGAGCAGGAAGCCAAGTCCAAGGGTGCCAGCGCAGGTGGCAAGGAGCTCAACGGCTACCCCGTCGAAACCTTCAACGACCCCGAGGTGCTGGCCCTCAAGAACGGCTACCAGAACGCGCTGAGCCACTACCTGGCTGGCTTCCTGTACGAGATGCTCAACGAGCCCGGCCTGGCAGCGCCCGGCTACCGCAAGGCCATCGAGCTCAAGCCCGAGACCGGCGTGCTCGAAGAAGGCCTGCGTGGCCTGGACACCCGCACCAGCTTTACCTGGAAGCGCCGCCAGCGCATGACCGACGTGCTGTTCGTGGTCGAGGCCGGCGATGCCCCGGCGCGCAAGCCCCGTGCCTTCACGCTGCCGGTGCCCGTGGGCAGCCGCTGGACCACGGTGAGCGTGTCCTACCCCGTGATCGAGCCCTCGCGCGACGCGCCGCTGACCAACCTGTCGGCCGCCGGCACCGATTTCAAGCTCGAGAAGGTGGTCGACGTGAACGTGATGGCGCGCCGTGCCCTCAAGGACGAAATGCCCGGCATGGTGCTGCGCGGCTTCACGCGCGCCGTCGCCAAGGGCGTGATGCAGGACCAGCTGCAGAAGAAGGGTGGTCTCTTGGGCGGCATCGTGGGTGCCGTGGCGGCTTCGGCCACCGAGCAGGCCGATGACCGCATGTGGCGCATGCTGCCCGGCCGCGTCTATGTGGCCCGTGGCTACCTGCCACCCGGTGAGCACACCGTGACCATCAACGGCCGCGCGCTGCCCCAGCCCGTGAAGGTCGACGGCCAGTACGCCCTGGTGCCCCTGCGCCTGTACGAGAACAGTGTGCTCATGGGCGACGTGGCCTCGGTCGGCCAGCTGGCGGCTGCGGCCTCCACGGCGGCGGTGGCGCCTGCGCCCGTCAACGTGCCCGCCGCCTCGACCACGTCGGTCTCCACCACCACGACGACCAAGACCACCACCACGACCACCAACCGCACGCGGCCTGCGGCCAAGCCCGCGCAAGCGCCCGTGACCCCGGCCAAGAACTGAACCGACGACTGTTTCCCAAGGAGTTTGATCCATGACTATCCGCACCCACCTGACCGCCATCGGCGTCGCCGTGATGGCACTGACCGGCGCTGCGGCACACGCGCAGCTGCACGACCCCGCAACACCGATCGCCGTGGCCTCCAAGGTGGCGCTGCGCGGCGAGGCCAACAACATCGCCGTGCGCGAGATGCGCATCGTGCGCACCAACGACATCCTGGTGGTGCAGGCCGACATGGCCAACATGGGCCGCACCGACCGCACCGTGTTCTACCGCTTCAAGTGGGTGGACCAGGTGGGCAACCAGGTGGGTGACGGCGAGTCGTGGAAGCAGATGAGCGTGCTCGGCCTGGGCCAGCAGACCGTCAAGAGCGTAGCCCCCACCAGCGCCGCAGTCGACCTGCGCCTGGAAATGAACGTAGAACCGCGCTGAACCACTCAGCGCCGACCGGAGAACCCACCATGCAACGCAACACCACCCTCCAGCGCAGCGCGCTTGTTCTGGCCTTCGCGGCCAGCACCCTGGCCCTCTCGGCCTGCCAGAACCTGTCCTCGCCCACCGTGCGCTTCGACCGCCAGGTCAACTACGGCGACGCCAAGGCCGTGGAACTGGTGACCAACGAGTTCGGCTCCACCGACCTGCAGATGATCGCCGAGAAGATGACCGGCGGCCTGCTCGAAACCGGCATCTTCCAGGGCCGCCCCACGGTGACCATCTCCACCGTGAAGAACAAGACCAGCGAGTACATCGACACCACCAACGTGATGAACTCGATCCAGACCGCGCTGGTCAAGTCCGGCAAGGTGCGCTTCGTGCGCTCCATCAACGAGATGCAGCAGGGCGTGGACGAGCTGCAGCGCCAGAACCAGAGCGGCCTGTACAAGCAGGGCACCACCGCCAAGGTCGGCCAGATGACGGCCGCCAAGTACACCATGGAAGGCGAGCTCACCAGCATCGTCAAGCAGAGCAACACCACCAAGGACGTGTACTACAAGTTCACGCTCAAGCTGTTCGACGTGCAGGAAGGCACCGTGGAATGGCAGGACGAGAAGGAAATCCGCAAGACCAGCAAGCGCTGATCGGCCGCGGCACTGAAAGGACTTCACCATGCAACGCAGAACCACCCTGGCGGCCGCACTCTCCGTGCTGGCCCTGACCCTCGGCACGGGCGCCCAGGCGCAGAATGCCGCCCCCAAGATCGCCGTGACCGACCTGGCCTATGCCCAGCAGGTCTCGGAATACTTCGTGGCCGGCGCCTACCAGCGCAGCGCCCAGATGAGCGCGGGCGGCAGCCATAGCCACGGCATGTACGGCGGCTCGGGCAGCCACTCCATGCAGGCCTCGGAGCAGGCCAGCGGCACCTTCGTGGCCGGCCGCTACAGCTACATCGAGCAGCGCGAGCTCGGTGGCTACACCAACGACATCAAGGGCGCGCTGCTGCAGGGCACCTACTTCCGCCTGGTGCAGGGCAAGGGCTTCGATGCCGGCAAGCCGCAGAACAGCAAGGCCGAGCAGGTGCTCAACCAGGTGCAGACCGGCAAGATGGCCACGCCCCAGGCGCAGAACCAGGTGGCCAACGTGGTCGCGCGCATCAAGAAGGGCGAGTTCGCCGGTGCCGACTACGTGCTCTTCGGCGTGGTCTCCAGCATCAACTTCACCGATGCGCTTTCGCCGCTGCAGGGCACGACCAGCGCCACGCGCCAGTACGGCCTGCAGCTCTTGGCCGACTTCTCGCTGATCAACACCCGCACCTACGAGATCAAGGCCGCCTTCTCCGCACAAGGTGAAGGCAACGACACCAAGATCCTGTCCAACCGCGGCGACATCGCCCCGCCCAACCGCGCCAAGGTCATGAGCGAGACCTCGCGCAGCCTGGCGCAGAGCGTGTACGAACAGCTGGCCACCCAGCTCGGTTACACCGACGCCCACCTGGCGCGCGGCGTGCGCCCCGGCGCACCTCCGCCACCGCCCGTGGTCTACCAGGGTGGCGGCCAGCCCATGCCCGCACCCCAGGCTGACCAGGTGCTGATCCTCAAGTGAGTCGTGCCCCTCGCGCAGCGGGGATGGCTCGCGCCATCCCGACCCGCGCCCTCAAGGCCAGCCTGGTGCTGGCCTTTTTTGTGGGCGGCTGCGCCGCAGCGCCCGAGCCGGAATCCCCGGCCACCACCGCCTTTGCGTCCCACCCCTTGCCTGGGGCGGGTGGGGCTACCGTGCAGGCCCTGCAGCGCCCCGCGCGCACGGCACCGCTGCGCTACCGCGTGATCGTGGTGCCGGGCTCGGGCTGCGCCGGCATGGGGCCGCTGGCCGACCGTTACTTCGCCGGCCTGCTGCATGCCGAGGTGCTGGTGCTGCACAAGCCCGGCGTCGATCCCCAGGCCCGTACGGCAGCAGGCGCCTGCCCCGCCGGCTTCGTGCAGGCCGACCGCCTCTCAGCCTGGCGCGAACATGCACGGGCCGCGCTGCAGGCCGATGCCCGCCAGCGCCAGGCGCAAGGCCTGCCCGCCATGCCCCAGGTCCTGGTGGGCATCTCCGAAGGGGCCGAACTGCTGCCTGCGCTGGCGGCCGAGGTGCCGGGCCTCGCGGGCCTGGTGCTGCTGTCGGGAAGTGGCCTGGACCCGCGCGAGGCGGGCGCCCTGCAGGCGCAGCGCCTGGGCGTTGCGGCCGACTGGGAGGCGCTGGGCCGCCAGCAGAGCGGCAGCCTGCCCGACAGCGCGGTGGTGCAGGGCCGCAGCCTGGGCTATTGGCGTGACCTGTGGCATTGGCCGCTGGCCCGGCCCTTGCGCGAGGGGCCCTGGCCGGTGTTGCAGGTCTGGGGTGGGGCCGATGCGCTGGTGCCGGCCGAGGCCTTTCTGCGTGGAGCGCAGCAGGCCCAGGGCCGGCAGGCGCCTTGGTGCGCGCGTGAACTGCCTGGCGCCGACCACGGTCTGCAAAGCCCCGGCCGCGATGGCGTGCAACAGCTCTGGGCCTGGCTGGAGCAGTGGGGCAGGGCGCCGCAGCAGGGCCTGTGTGCACCCCTGTTGCGTCAGGGGACGGTATAGATGAGCTGGAACTTGCCGTTGTTCAGCATGTCGGCCAGGCTGGTGCCGTAGCCCAGGAAGAACTGCGTGCCGCGCAGGCTGCTCACATTGACCAGCTCCAGGATGGATACCGTCTGCGACGCCGCCAGCGTGCCCTGCCAGGCCGGCGCCGGCGTCGAGGCGCCGTTGAACAGCGTCCAGCCCTGGGGCGAGAGCACTGCCACACCCACATTGGGTACCACGGCCACGACATAGACCACGCCACCCTGGCCCACATCGCCCGATGCGGGCTGCACACGGCCGGTCAGGCGCAGCGATTGCACTGTGCCCTCGGTCGTGCCCGAAAAGCTGGCCGGCGTCAGCGGCCCGCCGCCGGGCGCGGGCGGCACGCGTGCGCTGTCGGCGCTGAAGCCCACGCGCGTGGTGATGGGGCTCAGGTCCACCGCCTCGAAGGCCGTGTGCGGCACGGTCTGCACCTGGGTGATGGTGGCGTCCTGCCACAGCCGGCTTGGGTCGCCCGTGATGTACATGTCCGAGCCGCCGTCGGCGATGTACATGCCGTAGCGCTTGAGCGCATTGAGGATGGCCTTGGCCTGCGCCGTGTAGTTGTCGGGCACGGGGTAGTCGGCACGCAGGCGGAACAGCTGGCCCATCGGCGGCTTGGCGGCCGAGGCGTCGCCATTGCGCGTGAGGTGGCGCGCCGGCCAGGTGTAGCTCGTGCGGATCTTGCTGCTCTGGATGGTGAAGCGCAGCGCGTGCTGGATCTCGCCGGTGCTGGCCTCCTCGGCACGCAGCAGCAGCGGGAAGATGGGAAAGCCCGCCGCGTCCGACGAGGTCCAGCCCGCGGGCCGCAGCGCGTTGGAGCGCAGGTCGAAGGCGGCGCTGCTGTAGATGTCCCAGCCGCCGTCGGCACGGGCATAGCTCAGGTAGCTCTCCCACAGCATGCAGGTGTCGGTGTCCACGCTGAGGATGTGGTGGTCGTTGTAGATGGCCTTGTTGCTGCTGATGCCGCCTTCCACCTTGGGCTGCAGCGGGAAGGGCAGGCGTGCGGGGCTGGTCAGGCCCGTGCAGGGCCGCGCCAGGCTGCCGTCGGCGCGTGCGCAATCGCTCTCGTCGGGGGCTCCGTCGGCATCGAAATAGACCGCAGGCCAGGTGATCTTGCTGCCCTGCACCACGTTGTATGGAATGCCCCAGTACTCGGTGCTGGCCATGTCTTCGCTCTGGCCGAGGTCCAGGTGCAGGCGCCGGCTGCCCGTGCTGATGGTCTGCAGAAAGGCCGCCGATTGCGGGTGCACCGGCAGCTGGTCGATGCGGGTGTTGAACACATGGTCGGCCGGCAGCACGGGGCAGGGCCCGATGGTGGGAGCAGCCACGGCGGCGGTGGCGAGCAGCGCCAGCGAGGCCAGCAGGGCAAGGTGGGGGCGGGGCATGGTGGGGTCTCCTGGGTACTCGCCAGGATGCTGCCACGCCTTGTTACATTGCGGTGCGCGCAGTTGTAACTGCCGGCAACCCGCCGTTACCTCGGCCTGTACATCTTGAAGAGTTGCTCGGGCCCTACCGTGAAATAGTCGGCTGGCCCCCCGGCGCGCAGGATGTGGCCTGCGGCTGCGGTGTCGTAGATGCCGTCCTTGAGCAGCGCCTTGTCGATGTGGATGGCCACCACCTCGCCCAGCACCAGCCAGGTCGGTACCTGCACGCCGTCCACCCCTTGCAGCTGCAGGATCTGGGTGCGCCGGCATTCGAAGCTGACGGGGCTCTCCGCCACACGCGGCGGCGCCACCTGGGTGCTGGCCAGTGGGGTGAGGCCGGCCAGCTGGAACTCGTCCACCTCCGGCGGCACGGCCGCACAGCTCTGGTTCATGGCTTCGGCCAGGCTGCGCGTGGCCAGGTTCCAGACGAACTCGCCGGTTGCCTCGACATTGCGCACCGTGTCCTTGTAGCCGATGCTCGCAAAGCCCACGATGGGTGGCACATAGTTGAAGGCGTTGAAGAAGCTGTAGGGCGCCAGGTTCAGCGCGCCTGCGGCGCTCTGGGTCGAGATCCAACCGATGGGGCGCGGCCCGACGATGGCGTTGAACGGATCGTGCGGCAGGCCATGGCCGTTGCGCGGCTGGTAGCTGTGGATGGAGGTGGGGTCGGGTGTGGCCATGGGGAAGGGCGGTGGTTCGTGCGGTCCAGCCGCCACCATACGTGAAGCGCGCATGGCCTGCACGGCCGGGGGCCATGGGCGGCGCAGAAAGGCGCTCACCGGGCAGGGGCTCCCGTGCCGGCCGACGCGAGGCCATCCCCTACAATATTGAGAATAATTCGCATTTGATGTGGGGCTGTGCCACCCACCGCTCCCGTCGACGCCGTGCTGGCCCGCTACTACCAGGAACTGCTGAACTACTTCGCCCGCACCGCGCGCGGCCGCGACAATGCGGCCGACCTGGTGCACGAAGCCTATGCGCGCGTGCTCACCCTGCAGCGCTCAGGCCAGGCGATCGCGCAGCCCCGGGCCCTGCTGTACCGCACGGTGCGCAACCTGCTGGTGGACCAGCACCGGCGCAGCAGCGTGCGCGAACCCGTGCCTGGCGGCGCCAGCGAAGAGGCGCCCTTGCCCGACGTGGCCGAACTGGCAGCGCCCGCCGCCCTGGGGCCCGAAGCGCTGGCCGCCTCGTCCCAGGGCATGGCGGCGCTGCTGGCCACCATTGACGCCTTGCCGCTGCGCTGCCGCCAGGCCTTCATCCTGCACAAGTTCGACGGTCTCTCGCATGCCGAGGTGGCCGCGCAGATGGGCATTTCGCGCAAGATGGTGGAGCAGCACATCCAGCGCGCCATGCAGGCCTGCCGGCAATGCCGACAGGCGCTGGAGGGGGAGGCTGCGCCGTGAAGCACGCGCCACGGACACGGGGTTTTGTCCGGCCCGTGCGTCTACATCCATAAGGCCCGAACCACCTGCCATGTCCACCACCGACACGCCCACCCCGGGAGCCGTACCCGCCGATGCCGAGCGCGAAGCGCTCGGCTGGTTTGTGCGCGCCCGTGGGGGGCTCAGCGCGCAGGAGCAGGAGGAACTGGCCGCCTGGCAGGCGCGGGACCCCGCCCATGCGCAGGCCTACGCGCGCTGGCAGGCCGAATGGCAGCAGCTCGATGCCCTGCCGGCGCAGGGCGTGGCGCAACTGCGCGCCCATCTGGCACAAGACCTGGCGCGCGAGCGCGCCACCGCCCCCAGGCCGGTACGCGGCTGGTTGGCCGGGAGCTGGGCCGGCAGCGCCGCCATGGCGGCCTCGGTGGCCGTGGTCGCTGCGGGCGGCCTGCTGGCCTGGCACCACTGGCAACAGCAACCGGTTTTCGAGACGCACATTGCCACGCGCACCGGCGAGCAGGTGGGTGTGCAATTGCCCGACGGCAGCCATCTGCGCCTGGATACCGGCACCGCCATCGACGTGGCCCTGTTCCGCCAGCGCCGCGAGGTGCGCCTGCCCGAGGGGCAGGCCGTGTTCCGCGTGCAGGGCGACGCCGCACGGCCCTTCGACGTGCTGGCCGGGCCGCTGCGCATCACCGTGGTGGGCACGCGCTTTTCTGTGCGCAACACCCCGGGCATCCCCGGCGAGGAGGGGGTGCGCGTGGCGGTGGAGGAAGGGCGCGTGCGCGTGGCCCGTGCCGATGCGCCAGCCCCTGGCGCGGTGGTGGAACTGACCGCAGGCCAGCAGATCGCCAGCGATGCCGCGGGCCGGCTCGGCGCGGTGGCGGCTGTACCGGCCTCGGGCATCGCGCCCTGGCGCGAAAGCCGCGTGAGCTTCGACAACACCCCCCTGGCCCAGGCCCTGGCCGAGTTCGGCCGCTACGGGCCCACGCGCCTCACGGTGCGCGACCCCGCGGTGGCGGCGCTGCGCCTGACCGGCACCTTCGACCCGCGCCGGCTCGACAACTTCGTGCGCGTGCTGCCCCGGGTGCTGCCGGTGCGCATGCAAGAGCCCGCCGAGCCGGACGCGGCAGCCGTGACCGAAATCGTCGCGGCACCCTGATCCCACGGCGCCAGCCCTGAAAAAATTTCGCCCCGCGACCTAGGGTCGCGGGGCGGTGGTGCGTCTACCTGAGAAAGCGTCTTATTCAAACTCCAACATCCGGGGAAACCTTGCCCATGCGCCGCCACCGATTCCGACCCGCACCGCTCGCTCTTGCCGCCGTGCTGGCCTTCTCCGCCCCCCTGGCCGTCCACGCCCAACCCGCCCCGGCGGGTCAGGCCGCCGTGCAGCTGAGCATTGCCTCGCAGCCGCTGGCCCAGGCACTCAACGACCTGGCGCGCCAGACCCGGCTGGAGCTGATCGTGCAGCCGGCCCTGGTGGCGGGCCGCACCGCGCCGGCTGTCGCAGGTTTGCTCACGCCGCGCGAGGCGCTCGACCGCCTGCTGGCCGGCAGCGGCCTGGTGGCCGTGATCGAGGGCACGGTCGTCACCGTGCAGCGCATCCCGGTGCCGGCCGCGGGCACGGCGCCCGCCGGCAGCACCACCTTGTCCGAAGTGCGCGTGACCGCCGCGGGCGAGCGCAGCGGCCTGACCGAAAACACTGGCTCCTACACCACGCGCCAGGCCGGCACGGCCACGCCGCTGGGCCTGTCGCTGCGCGAGACGCCGCAGTCCGTCAGCGTGATCACGCGCCAGCGCATGGAAGACCAGGGCCTGACCCAGCTGCCCGAGGTGGTGGCCCAGACCCCGGGGCTGGTGCTCCGGCAGGGCGGCAACCAGGGCTCGGACAGCTCGCCCATCTACTCGCGCGGCTTCACCGTCAACACCTACATGGTCGATGGCGTGCGCCAGACGGACTCGAACTATTCGAGCATCTTCCAGACCAACGACATGGCCATGTTCGACCGGGTGGAAGTGGTGCGCGGCGCCTCGGGCCTGATGAACGGCGTGGGCACGCCGGGCGCGGCCATCAACCTGATCAGGAAGCGCCCCACGGCCGACTTCCAGGGCCATGTGCGCGCCGAAGCCGGCTCGTGGAACCATGCGCGCGCCGAGGTGGACCTCTCCTCGCCACTCAATGCCTCGGGCAGCGTGCGCGGCCGCCTGGTGGCCGCGGCGCAGGACAACGACTCCTACATCGACCGCCTCAAGGAGCGCAAGAAGCTGCTCTACGGCGTGGTCGAGGCTGACCTCACGCCCGACACGCTGCTCTTTGCCGGTGCCTCGGTGCAGCACCACGACGCCACGGGCCATGCGCGCGGCGGCCTGCCGGCCTTCTATGCGGACGGCACCCGCACTGCCTGGGCCCGTTCCGCCTCGGCCGCGCCACCCTGGGCGTACTCGCAGCGCCACTACACCTCGGTGTTCGCCGCGCTGGAGCACCGCGTGAGCGACGACTGGAAGCTCAAGGCCACGGCCACGCGCACCACCAGCTTTTATGACGAACTGATCGGCTACGCCAGCGGCGGCGCCCCGGTGCGCGAGACGGGTGCGGGCGTCACGATCTGGGCCGGCCGCTGGACCGCCAAGCCGCGCCAGGACAGCCTGGACCTGCAAACCACGGGCCGCTTCGACCTGCTGGGCCGCAAGCACGACATCGCCTTCGGCGCGCAGCTCTCGCGCACCAGCTACCGCGCGCCCAACTACACCAACTGGACGCATGCGGGCTGGAGCAGCGCCATCGCCAACATCTACACCTGGGACGGCACCTCGCCCGCCGAACCCAACAACCCGAGCATCGGCCGCGCCACCTCGGACGAGCGCCTGAACAGTGCCTATGCCACCCTGCGCCTGAAGCCCACCGATGCCCTGGCCCTGCTGGCCGGCGCGCGCGTGGTCGACTGGAGCCGCTACCAGACCAGCACGCGCTACTCCACGGGCGCCACCACCATCACCGACCGCGGCGAAACCGGCGAGGTGATTCCCTACCTGGGCGCCGTCTACGACATCGACCGCAACTGGTCGGCCTATGCGAGCTACACCAGCATCTTCACGCCGCAGAACCTGCGCCTGGCCAATGGCGACTACATGGACCCGCAGACCGGTGACAGCTTTGAGCTGGGCGTCAAGGGCGCGTTCCTGAACGACCGGCTCAACGCCTCGGCCGCGGTCTACAAGGCGCGCCAGGACAACCTGGGCATCGCCATTCCCAATGTCTTCGCACCCGATGGCAGCCAGGCCTACCAGGCCGTCTCGGGCACCAGCACGCGCGGCTTCGAGATGGAAGTGTCGGGCGAGGTGCAGCCGGGCTGGCAGGTGTCCGCAGGCTTTTCGCGCAACATGACGCGCGACCGCCTGCGTGCCCGCCTGAACACCGACGTGCCGCAGAACACCCTCAAGCTCTTCACCAGCTACCGCATCGCCGGCATCGGCAAGGGCCTGACGGTGGGCGGCGGCGTGCGCTGGCAGAACGCCATCTACCTCGACAACCAGGGCGCCGCGCGCACGCGCTTCACCCAGCCGGCCTATGCCGTGGTGGACCTGATGGCGCGCTACGCGGTGACCGACACCGTGGCCGTGACCGCCAACATCGGCAACCTGCTCGACAAGGTGTACTACAACACCGTCGGCAACTCCTACTACGGCACTCCGCGCCATCTGCGCGTGGGGCTGGACGTGCGGTTCTGAGCGCGTCATGAAAGAGGGCTTTCGCCAGTGCATGGCCTGGCTGCACACCTGGACCGGGCTGGTCGTGGGCTGGGTGCTGTTCTTCGTGTTCGTCACGGGCACGGCCGGCTACTTCGCCTACGAGATCGACCGCTGGATGCGGCCTGAGCTGCCGCTCGCTGGTGACACCGCGCAGGTGGCGCCCGAACAGGCCGTGGCACTGGCCCAGGCCTATCTGCAAGCCAACGCGCAGGGTGCGCAGGACTGGTCGGTGCAACTGCCCGGCCAGCGTGGCAGCAGCAACCTGTCGGTCTCGTGGCGCCAGCTGCCGGCAGCCGATGCCAAGCCCGGCGCGCGCGGGCGCTTCGTGCGCAAGGCGCTGGACCCGGTGACCGGCGAGGCAGCGGCCGAACCCGCCGTGCGCAAGACCGGCGGCGGCCACCTGCTGTACCGCATGCACTACATGCTGCACTACGTGCCCTACGACGTGGCGATACGCCTCGTGGGCGTGTGCACCATGCTGATGTTCATGGCCATCCTCACCGGGGTGGTCACGCACAAGAAGATCTTCGTCGACTTCTTTACTTTCCGCCCGGGCAAGGGCCAGCGCTCGTGGCTCGACGCGCACAACCTCATCAGCGTGACGGCGCTGCCCTTCTTCGTGATGATCACCTACAGCGGGCTGGTGTTCTTTTTGTTCCAGTACATGCCGGCGGGGATCCAGGCCAGCCACTATGCCGGGAACACGCAGGCCTTCTATGACGACCTGCTGCAGCGTCCCGCGCCGGGTGGGGCAGGGGACGGCCCGGGGGCTCCGATCACGGCCCTTGCGCCGCTGGTCGCCCAGGCCGAGGCGCAGTGGGGCGCGGGCCAGGTGGCGCGGGTCAGCGTGCAGCAGCCCCAGGCTGCCGACGCCGATGTGCTGGTGGTGCGTGTGGCGGGCGGTCGCATCGCGGGCAGCGAGCGCCTGCACTTTGACGCGCACACCGGCGCACCGCTGGACCCGCGCGCCGACGATGGCACCGCGCGCGAGACACAGGACGTGATGCTCGCGCTGCACGAAGGGCGCTTTGCGGGGCCGGTGCTGCGCTGGCTGTACTTCGCCAGCGGCCTGCTGGGCTGCGCCATGATCGCCACGGGCCTGGTGCTGTGGACCGCCAAGCGCCGGGCCAAACAGGACAAGCGTGCCAAGGTCGGCGAGAAGCCCGAGTTCGGCTTTCGCCTGGTGGAGTGCCTGAACATCGGCACCATCGCTGGCCTGCCCGTGGCGGTGGCCGCGTATTTCTGGGCCAACCGGCTGATTCCGGCCGACTTCGCCAGCCGGCGCGACTGGGAGGTGCACGCGATGTTCATCACCTGGGGCCTGCTGCTGCTGTACCCCGCGTTCCGCACGCCGCTGCGTGCCTGGGTCGAGTCGCTGTGGCTGGCCGCGGCCGCCTTCGCCCTGCTGCCCGTGCTCAATGCCCTGACCACCGACCGCCACCTGGGCGTGAGCTTGCCGGCCGGCGACTGGGTGCTGGCCGGGTTCGACCTGACCCTGCTGGCCCTGGGCGCCTGCTTTGCCGTGGCGGCGCACCGGGTGCGCAGCAAGGCGCGCGCCGCGGCGGCCATGCGCTCGCCTGCCGCGCAGGCGCCCCTCATGGCGGCCAACGCTGCCGGCTGAGCACCATCGATTTTTCCCAAGGAGTCTTCATGTTCAAGAAATCGCTGTTCACCCTGGCCCTGTCCACCCTCGCGCTCTCCGCCAGCGCGCACCAGCTGTGGCTGGAGCGTGATGCCACCGGCCCGGTGCGCGTCTACGTGGGCGATGCCGACAGCGCCCACGACAAGGGCGAGGAAGTGGCCAAGCTGGCCGCCACCACCCAGGTCTTCACCAGCGACCGCAAGCAGACCGCCAAGCTCACGGCCAAGGAAGAGTTCCTCGAGGCCGACGTGGCCGCTGCGGGTGATGTGCGCCTGTTCAACGACCAGGTCTGGAAGCCCTGGAAGGCCAAGGACGGCAGCTACCAGGCCGCCGTGTTCAATGCGCGCGCCGGTCGTACCGACACCAAGGCCGTGCTGGAGCACGAACTGGTGCCCGTGGCCGCTGGCGGCAACAGTTTCACCCTGCTGTTCAAGGGCCAGCCCCTGGCGAACAAGGCCGTCACCGTGATCACGCCCGACAAGTGGAGCAAGGGCTTCAAGACCGACGCCGCCGGCCGCATCGACGTGCCGGTCACCGGCAAGGGCCGCTACGTGCTGGTCAGCACGCACGAGGCGCCGGCGGTGGGCGATGTGGTGATTGCCGGCCAGAAGGTCGCCAAGCTCGGCTACACCACCACGCTGACCTTCGTCGCGCAGTAAGCCATGGCTGCCATCCCGGCATCGTCCACCAAACCGTCTTCAGCGCGCTACCGCCTCATGGTGGCCAGCCGTGCCGTCGCGGGCGCCTTTGGCGGCTATGCGCTGGCCTCGCTGGTCACGGCTGTGCTGTCGCTGGCGCTGCCGCTCGTCACCGGGGCGTCGCGCGCGAGCGCGCTGCTCACGGCCACCATGCTCAGCTTTGCGGTGTATGCGGTGGCGGTGATGTGGGCGTTCAGCGCACGCAGCGCCCTCTCCGCCTGGGCGGGCCTGGCCATTGCCTCGGCCGTGTTCGGCGCGGCGCTGCTGGCGCTGCAAGGGGCGCGCGCATGAGCGCCGCCATCGCTTCGGCGGTGGCGCTGGCGCTCAGCTATGCGGGCATGGCCGGGCTCAGCCTGGCCATGGACCGCCACCATGAACAGCTCACCGGGCAGGGCGAGGTGCCGCCGGCGCGGCGCCGGGCCCTGCGCGCTGCGGGCAGTGTGCTGCTGGTGCTGGCGCTGCTGGCCTGTACCCGCGCCTGGGGCGCCACCGTGGGCTTTACCGCCTGGTGGGGCTTTCTCACGGCGGGTGGCGTCCTGGTGGCCTGGCTCATGGCCTACCGGCCGCGCCAGTCGGTCGCCAGTGCCGGGACTGCCCTGGCGCTGGGCCTTTTCGGCGGGCTCGCCCTCGCCATGGCGGGCTGAGCCCTGCCGGGGACCGCCCCGGCATCTTTTTTCCGCACGGGGCCGAAAAAAGTGCGCTTTGCGTTGCCCTTTTTTCGATCTCGTTGGTCATAGACAGCAAGGGGCTCTCAGAAAAAGCCCGAGTGCCACTGTCTTTCTTGTCTTTCTCATCCACGCCATGTCCTCTTCGCCTGTCGCTCCCTCTCGCTCCAAAGCCCTGCGCGCTGCCGCCCTGGCCGTGCTGGCCACCACCGCCGCTGCCTTCATGGCGCCTGCCGCCCATGCGGACTACCTGTGGCTGCAGCGCGAGGGCGCGCAGGCCCGCGCCTACAGCGGCGAGCTGGCGCGCCGCAGCGCTGCGCTGCCGGCCCTGAAGGCCCCGCGGGCCACCCTGGCCGATGGCAAGGACCTGCCGCTGGCCTCGCAGTCGGGCCACATCGATATCACTGCACCCGAGGGCCAGGACCTGCGCCTGACCACCAGCGTGGTGGGCGACAAGGGCGCGCTGACGTTCTACCAGGCACGCCACGGCCGCAATGAGACCCGCGCTGCGAACGACCTGGAGCTGGTGCCCACCACGCCTGGCGGCAACACCTTCAAGCTGGTGTGGAAGGGCCAGACCGTGGCCGCATCGCAGGTCAATGTGGACACCAGCGCGGGCTGGCAGCGCACGCTGGCACCCGCCAAGGATGGCACGGTGAGCCTGGAGACCCCGTTTCCCGGTCTGTACGTGCTGGAGGTGACGGCCCGCGTCAACGGCGCGACCACGGTGGACGGCACGAAGTACGAGGATGTGCGCCACACGGCCACGCTGAGCTTCGAGGTGGCCCGCTGATGGCGTCCCTTCCTGCTCCTTCCGCGCGCTGGGGCCGCTGGCTCGGGTCGTTTGCCCTGGTGGCCGTGGCTGGTGCGTTGGCCGCAGCCTGGTGGGCCCGGCCCACCCCGGTGGTGTACGAGACCGCGCCCGTGGCCCTGGGCGACATCGAGGCCACGGTCAGCGCCATCGGCACGCTGCAGCCGCGCCGGTATGTGGACGTGGGGGCCCAGGTCTCGGGCCAGATCAACCGCCTGCACGTGCAACCCGGCGCCGAGGTGAAGAAGGGCCAGCTGCTCGTGGAGATCGACCCCAGCGTGCAGCAGGCCACGGTGGACGGCGGGCGCGCCGCGCTGGCCGGGCTGCGCGCCCAGCAGGCCGAGCAGCAGGCCCAGCACCGCTTGGCGCAGCAGCAGCTGGCACGCCAGCAGCAGATGGAGCGCGAGGGCGCCACGCGCCTCGAAGACCTGCAGACGGCCGAGGCCACGCTGGCCTCGACCGCCGCACGCATCGAGCACCTCAAGGCCCAGATCGACCAGACGCAGGCCAGCCTCAAGGCCGACGAGGCGCGCCTGGGCTACACGCGCATCTACGCGCCCATGGCCGGCACCGTGGTGGCGCTGGAAGCACGCGAGGGCCAGACCCTGAACGCCACCTACCAGACCCCCAACATCCTGCGCATCGCCGACCTCTCGGCCATGACGGTGTGGACCGATGTGTCCGAGGCCGACATCCGCCGCGTGAAGGTGGGCATGCCGGTGTACTTCACCACGCTGGGCAACCAGGCCGATGCGGGTGCGCGCCGCTGGCAGAGCAGCGTGCGCCAGGTGCTGCCCGCACCGCCCACGCCCGAGGGCAAGGCCGCAGGCGGCGGCGCCAACCCTCAGGCCGCGGCGAGCAAGGCCGTGTCGTACACCGTGCTGTTCGACGTGGACAACGCCGACGGCGAGCTCATGCCGCAGATGACGGCGCAGACCAGCTTCATCACGGCGCAGGCCAAGGGCGTGATCACCGTGCCCCTCTCCGCGTTGAAGGAAGCTCCCGATGCGCCCAAGGATGCTGCCGCCAAGGCAGCGCCTGGACTGCGCCGGCACCAGGCGCGCGTGCTGCTGGCCGATGGCAGTGTGCAGTCGCGCACCGTGGAGGTGGCCGTGAAGAGCCGGCACCGCGCCGAGGTGCGCAGCGGCCTGCAGGTGGGCGATCAGCTCATCACCGGCGAACGGGCTGCGCAGGGCGGCACCAAGAGGTTCAAGCTGTGAACGTTGTAGCCCCCGCGGCTCCCCTGATCGAACTCACAGACGTGCGCCGACGCTACGGCGGTGGCGACCAGCCCGAAGTGGAGGTGCTGCGCGGCGTGTCCCTGTCCATCCACGCGGGCGAGTTTGTGGCCATCGTCGGGGCCTCAGGCTCGGGCAAGTCCACGCTGATGAACCTGCTGGGTTGCCTGGACCGGCCCACGAGCGGGCGCTACCGCTTCAACGGCGAGGACGTGGCCGGCTTCGACGCCGACCAGTTGGCCTGGTTGCGGCGCGAGGCCTTCGGCTTCGTGTTCCAGGGCTACCACCTGATCGCGGCCGAGTCGGCGCGCGAGAACGTGGAGGTGCCCGCCATCTACGCCGGCCTGTCGCGCCAGGAGCGCGCCGAGCGTGCCACGGCACTGCTGGCGCGCCTGGGCCTGGCCGACAAGCTGGAGAACCGGCCCAGCCAGCTCTCGGGCGGGCAGCAGCAGCGCGTGTCCATCGCGCGGGCGCTGATGAACGGCGGGCGCATCATCCTGGCCGACGAACCCACGGGCGCACTCGACACGAAGAGCGGCACCGAGGTCATGGCCCTGCTCAACGAGCTGGCCGATGCGGGCCACACCATCGTGCTCATCACCCATGACCGCGAGGTGGCCGCCCAGGCGCGCCGCGTGATCGAGATCCGCGACGGCCAGATCGTGGCCGACAGCGGGCGCAGGGAGGCTGGCGGGCAGGCGCAGCTGGCGGCCGTGCCATCGGTGCATGCTGCAGCCGGGGAGGGCGGGGCACACCGGGCCCTCTGGGCCGAACTGGCCGAGGCCGCGCGCAGCGCCTGGCGCGGCATGCGCATGAACCGGGCGCGCACGGGGCTCACGCTGTTGGGCATCGTCATCGGCGTGGCCTCGGTCATCGTGATGATGGGGGTGGGCGAGGGCGCCAAGCAGCGCGTGGTGGACCAGATGGGCGCCATGGGCACGACCATCATGTACCTGGGTGGCGCCCATGTGGGCAGCGGCGGGCCGCCGGGCGAGATCACCGATGGCGACCTGGAGGCGATTGCCGCGCTGCCCGAGATCGGTTACGTGATGCCCGTGATCGGCGACCCCACGCCCGTGCGCCAGGGCAATGTGGAACGCCAGGTCTATGTCTTCGCTGCCAGCGAGGACATGCCGGCCGTGCACCACTGGAAGGTGGCCCAGGGCCGCTACTACACCGAGGCCGAGGACCGTGATCTGGCTGCGCTGGTGGTGCTGGGCCACAAGGCGCACCAGCAGTTCTTTCCGGACACGCCCAACCCGCTGGGCCGCATCCTGCTGATCGGCAACGCGCCCTTCGAGGTGGTCGGCGTGATGGCCGAGCGCGGCGCCGATTCGGGTGCGCAGAACTACGACGACATGGTCTTCATCCCCTACCAGGCGGGCCGCGCACGCGTGTACCGTGTGCAGACCCAGCCCGACTACACGGTGATCTCGGCCGCGTCGGTGGAGCAGGTGCAGGCGGCCGAGAAGGCCATGCACGCCCTGCTGCTGGCGCGCCACGGGCGCGAGGACTTTCGCATCGGCAACGCCGCCGCCAAGCTGCAGGCCGAGGCGCAGACGCGCAACACCATGACCATGATGCTGGGCCTGATCGCTGCGGTCTCGCTGGTGGTGGGCGGCATCGGGGTGATGAACGTGATGCTCATGACCGTGCGCGAGCGCACGCGCGAGATCGGCATCCGCATCGCCACCGGCGCGCGCCAGCGCGACATCCTGCGCCAGTTCCTGACCGAGGCCGTGCTGGTCACCCTCGTGGGGGGGCTGGCGGGCCTGGCCATCGGGCTGGCCGTGGGGGCGGTGCTGATCGCCTCGGGCGTGCCCGTCATCTTCTCGCTCACGGCCATGGGCGGGGCGTTTGCCTGCTCGGTGGCCACGGGCCTCGTCTTCGGCTACATGCCGGCGCGCCGCGCGGCGGGGCTCGACCCCGTGGTGGCCCTGGCTTCGGAATGAATGAACCGATGTCTGCTGTTTCCTCCCATGCCCTGACCCTGCTGGCGGCCGCATTGCTGTGCGCTTGCGCCAGTACCACCCCGCCGCCCCTGGCGGCCACAGCGCCGGCCTTGCCTGCGCAGTGGTCGGCGCAGGGCGGCGCCGGCCCTGTATCCATCGCACCCGGCTGGTGGCGCAGCCTGGGCAGTGCCGAACTCGACGCGCTGGTACAGGCCGCCCAGGCGCAGAGCCTGGATGTGGCCGCTGCGGCGGCCCGCCTGCGCCAGGCCGAGGCCACGGCGCGCCAGGCCGGTGCCGCACGGCTGCCCGCCGTGAACGCCACGGCGGACGCCAGCCGCCAGGCGCACTTTTCGGGCGGCAGCAGCACCGAGGGCGCGGCGGCCAACCGTTATGCAGCGGGCTTGGCCGCGAGCTACGAACTCGACTTCTGGGGCCGCCAGCGCGCAGGGCACGACAGCGCACTCGCCAGCCTGCGGGCCAGCCGCTTTGACCGCGACACGGTGGGCCTCACGCTCACCGCGGCCGTGGCGGAGGCCTGGCTGCGCCTGGTGGGCGGGCGCGAGCGCCTGGCGATTGCCGGGCTCAACCTGCACAGCGCCGAGCGCGTGCTGGCCCTGGTCGAATCCCGCGCCCGCGCTGGTGCCGCGACCCCGCTGGAGCTGGCCCAGCAGCGCGGCCTGGTGGCTGCGCAGCGCCAGGCCATCGAAGCGCTGCGCCAGCAGGTGCAGGGCCAGCACACGGCCTTGGCCGTGCTGCTGGGCCAGGCGTCGGCGCCCGCCGTGCAGGCCGACAGCCTCGTGGCGCTACAGCCGCCGGCCGTGGGCGCGGGCCTGCCCGCCGACCTGCTGGTGCGCCGGCCCGATGTGGCGCGCGCCGAGGCCCAACTGGCCGCCGCCCATGCCGACGTGCAGGCTGCGCGTGCCGCATTGCTGCCACGCATCACCCTGAGCGCCGGCCTGGGCGTGGGCGGCGATCGCCCGGGCCGCGCCTTCGACCACCCCTTGTACAGCCTGGCCGCAGGGCTCACGGCCCCGATCTTTGACGGCGGCCGGCTGGCCGCCGGGGCCGAGATCGCCCAGGCGCGGCGCGACGAACTGCTGGCGCAGTACCAGGCCGCCATCATCGCGGCCGTGGGCGATGCCGAGCGGGCGCTGCAAGCCGTGGACGGCACCGGCGCACAAACCGCCGCGCAGGCCCAGGTGCTGGAGCAGGCGCAGCAGGCCTACGCCCTGGCGCAGGTGCGCTACCGCGCAGGCGCCGACACGCTGCTCACCCTGCTCGATGCCCAGCGCACCCTGTATGCCGCACAGGACCACGCGGCCCAGTTGCGCCAGGCGCGGCTGGTGGCGGCCGTGGCCTTGTACAAGGCGCTGGGCGGGGGCTGGGAAGCGCCCCGGCCCGCCCCGGGCCTGGCCACCATGGAGCGCCCGTGAGCGCGTGCCCCTCCCTGCTGCAGCGCCTGCGCGATGCGGGCCTGCGGCCGACCACGGCGCGCATCGGCATCCTGCAGGTCATCCAGGCCGCAGGCGCCTGCGGTGTGGCGGCCGACGAGGTGTTTCGCCAGATGCTGCTGCGCGGCACGCGCGTGAGCGTGAGCACGGTGTACCGGGCCATCCACCAGCTGGAGTTCCTGGGCGTGCTGCTGCAGGGCCGGGGCGAGCACAGCCAGCGCACCCTCTACCGCCTGTGCCCGGTGGATGCCGCGGAGAGCGCTGTGGTGCGCATGGCCTGCCGGGGCTGCGCGCGCTCGGTGGCGCTGCCCGGCGCCCCATTGCGCAGTGAGGTGGAGCGCCGTGCGGCCGAGCAGGGCGTGCATCCTGCCCTGGGGGAACTGGTGTTCCTGGTTGATTGCCTTGCGCCGCAGACCTGCGCTGCGGGGGCACCGGTCGCAGACCGGGTCCACTGAACGCAGGATGGCCAGGGACATGCGCTCTCGCTGAGAAGCAGGGCGACCCAGGCCGCCATGCTGCAACGGGGCAGGGTCGGTGTCATCGGGGTCCGGGAACGCCCGCAGAGTCGCGCATGCGCAGCGTGGGCGCGAGCCGCACGGTCTGGCGGCGCGCACCGGGGTCGGCAATGCGCCGGGCCAACAGGCGGACCGCCCGGGTGCCGAGTTCTTCCACGGGCTGCGCCATGACCGTCAGGCGTGGAGAGAAGACGTCGGCCCAGTCAAAGTCGTCAAAGCCGACGAGCGAAATATCGTTCGGGACGCTCAGCCCGGCAGCGCGCAAGGCCTGCATGGCGCCAATCGTCATCAGGTTGTTGCCGGTCATCAAGGCCGTGGGGCGCTGGTCCAGCGACAGCAGGTGGTGCACGGCTGCGCTGGCCGGCTCGGACCGTGACTCGCCGCTGCGGACCAGGGCCGGGTCGAAAGCGATGCCTGCCGCCTCCAGGGCGCGGCAGTAGCCTTCGAGCCGTTCCGTCGTCGTGGACAGCCCTGCTGCCCCCGACACCAGGGCAATGCGCCGGTGGCCCAGTCCGATGAGGTGCTCCACCAGGGTCTGGGCCGCGTCGCGGCTCTCCACGCCAATCTGGTCGAACGTGGTGCCGACAAACCGGTCCACCAGGACCGTCGGCACGCCCTTGTCGCGCAGGTAGTCCAGCGCGCGGTGCTGTGGCTCGGCGGAGGGCGCAATCACGATGCCATCGACACGCCTCTCGTGCAAGGCCTGCACCACTTTCAGCTCGTAGTCGGCATCCTCGTGGGTGTCGGCCAGCAGCATCATCAGGCCTCGCTTGGCGCACTCGGCCTCGATGGCACGCACCACGGCGGCGAAGTAGTGGTTCGACAGGACGGAAATGGCGACCCCGACGGTCCTGGTCGGAGCACCTGCCAGGGCCCGTGCCAGGTGGTTCGGCGAGTAGCCGACCCGCTCGATGGCGTCCAGCACGGCGCGCTCGGTATCGGGGTGGACCTTGCGCGTCTTGTTGATGACGTGCGAGACCGTCGAGGTCGATACCCCTGCGGCCGCCGCGACGGTTTCCATCGTAATCATCAGTTCTCCATTGAGCTCCAAGCCCCATGGCCTGTACTACCACGCCGTGCCATGGGATGCACGGCGTGGTGGGCAGGCATGGGGTTTTCTTCATCGTATCGCACCCATCCCGGGAATTCCGGATGGAGGCCCGCGCGGCCCTGGCCCGCCGCCGAAGACGTACCGAGGCCTATGGATTTCCCTAGGTAGCAAGCGCTTGCGCAAGCGCTTGCGTATTCCCATAATCGCACACGGCATGTGTCCAGGCAAGGGCTTGCACAAGGCCGAATTGGGACCCGACCATCTTCTGGAGACATCCGATGAACTTGAAGTACGCCACCCTGATCGCAACCCTGCTGGCCGCCTCTGGCGCGGCGATGGCCGATACGCCGGTCATCGGACTGATCACCAAGACCGAGACCAACCCCTTCTTCGTGAAGATGAAGGAAGGCGCCGCCGAAGTCGCCAAGGCCAAGGGGGCCAAGCTGCTGAGCGGTGCCGGCAAGGCCGATGGCGACAATGCCGGCCAGATCACCGCGATGGAGAACATGATCGGCGCGGGTGCCAAGACCATATTGATCACGCCCAACGACTCCAAGGCCATCCTTCCCGCGATCAAGAAGGCGCGCGACAAGGGGGTGATGGTGATCGCGCTGGACAGCCCGACGGACCCCGCCGATGGCACCGACGCACTGTTTGCCACCGACAACTACAAGGCCGGTGTGCTGATTGGCCAGTACGCCAAGGCGGCCCTCGCCGCCAGTGCGCCGGCCAAGCCCTTGAAGATCGCAACGCTCGATCTTCTGCCGGGCCACCCGGTGGGTGCGCAACGGCACAACGGCTTTCTTCAGGGCTTCGGCCTGGCCAGCTACGACGCGAAGAACAACGAGCTGGCCCGGCCCGCAGAGGTGGTGTGCATGGCCGACAGCTTTGGCGACCGCGCCAAGGCCCAGACGGCCATGGAGAACTGCCTGCAGAAGAACCCCGACATCACCCTGGTCTACACCATCAACGAGCCGGCAGCCGCGGGCGCATTCAATGCGCTGCAGAAGGCCGGCAAAGAGAAGGGCGTGATGATCGTCTCCGTGGACGGTGGGTGCGACGGCATCAGGGACGTGGCGGCCGGCAAGATCGCTGCCACCTCGCAGCAGTACCCCTTGAAAATGGCGGCCATGGGGGTGGAGGCCGGCATCGAGTACGCCAAGAGCGGCAAGAAGGTCAGCGGCTACACCGACACCGGCGTGACCTTGATCGCCGGCAAGGCCGTTGCGGGTGTCGACAGCAAGGACGTGAAGACCGGCACCGACCTGTGCTGGGGCAAGAAGTAGCCGGCCTGGGCGCAGGCCCCGGGCGCCCGCCTCCAGCCCCCCATCCTGAGGATCCCCACGTTGAAAGACAAACTGCCCCCCCTCGGCCAGCTCGGGCCCTTCATCGCGCTGTTGATGGCCTGCGCCATCTTTGGCAGCACCACCGAGCGCTTTCTCAGTGGGGACAACTTCTCGCTGATCCTGCAGCAGGTCATGGTCGTCGGCGTCATCGCCATCGGCCAGACGCTGATCATCCTGACCGCCGGCATCGACCTGTCGTGCGGCATGGTCATGGCGCTGGGCAGCATCGTGATGACCAAGGTGGCCGCCGACTTCGGGCTGCCGCCGTTTCTCGCGGTGCTGGTCGGCGTGGCGGTGACGACCTTGTTCGCCCTGCTCAACGGCTTGCTCGTCACCCGGCTGAAGCTGCCGCCGTTCATCGTCACGCTGGGGGTGTTCAACATCGCCTTCGCGATCACGCAGCTGTATTCGGGGGCGCAGACGGTCACCGAAGTGCCGGCGTCCATGACCTGGCTGGGCAGCACCTTCGCCATTGGCGGCACCAACATTGCCTACGGCACGGTGCTGATGGTGCTGCTGTACCTCTGCGTTTGGTTCTGGCTGCGCGAAACGGCCTCGGGCCGGCATGTCTATGCAGTGGGCAACAACCCGGAGGCGACGCGGCTGGTCGGCATCCCGCCCGAGCGCGTCATCCTGGGCGTGTATGCCCTGTCCGGGGTGTTCTACGGCATTGCCTCGCTGCTGGCCGTGGCCCGCACCGGCGTGGGCGACCCGAACGCCGGGCAGACCGAGGCGCTGGATGCCATCACCGCCGTCGTGCTGGGGGGCACCAGCCTGTTCGGCGGCCGCGGCGTGGTGCTCGGCTCGCTGATCGGGGCCGTGGTCGTGGGCGTGCTGCGCAATGGCCTGACGCTGATGGGCGTGTCGTCCGTCTACCAGATGCTGATCACCGGCATCCTCGTGATCCTGGCGGTTGCGGTCGATCAACTGTCGCGCAAAGGAGGCCGCTGATGGCTGCGCAAACCCCCGTCGTCATGCGGGCCGCGGGCCTGGTCAAGCGCTACGGCCAGGTCACGGCCCTCGATGGCGCCGACTTCGAGCTGCGTGCGGGCGAAATCCTCGCCGTGATCGGCGACAACGGGGCCGGCAAGTCCTCGCTGATCAAGTGCCTTTCGGGCGCGACCATCCCTGACGCAGGGGTGATCGAACTCGACGGCAAGCCGGTGCATTTCAAAGGCCCGGTCGACGCGCGCCGCGAAGGCATCGAAACCGTGTACCAGGACCTGGCCGTCGCTCCCGCGATGACGATTGCCGAAAACCTCTTCCTGGGTCGCGAACTGCGCCGCAAGGGCTTCATGGGCAGTGTGCTGCGCATGCTCGACAAGAAGCGCATGCTGGAAGAAAGCATTGCGCGCATGAACGACCTGAAGGTCGGCATCCGCTCGATGACGCAGGCGGTCGAAACCCTGTCCGGCGGGCAGCGCCAATGCGTGGCCGTGGCGCGCGCGGCGGCCTTCGCCGAGCATGTGGTGATCCTTGACGAGCCGACGGCAGCGCTGGGTGTCAAGGAGGGCAACATGGTGCTGGAGCTGATCCGCCGCGTGCGCGACCGGGGCTTGGCCGTGGTGCTGATCTCGCACAACATGCCCCATGTGTTCGAGATCGCCGACCGCATCCACGTCGCGCGCCTGGGCAAGCGCGGTGCCGTGCTCAACCCGAAGGCGGTGACCATGAGCGACACGGTGTCGGTCATGACGGGGGCCTTGCCTGCGGAACAGATCCCGGCCGCGTGGCGGGCATGAAGACCATGAACGCATGACGACCCGCGCACTTCCCACCATCCCGCCCCGCCATCTGGCGCGCGTGCACCAACTCCTGCAGGACGGCCAACGCAAGCTGCTCGGGCTGGCCGGGCCGCCAGGCGCCGGAAAATCCTTGCTGGCCACGACCTTGCAGCAGGCTTTCGCCGACGTCTCGCAGGTGGTCCCCATGGATGGCTACCACCTGGCCCATGTGGAACTTGAGCGGCTGGGCCGCGCGGACCGCAAGGGGGCCCCCGACACCTTCGACAGCGCAGGCTATGCCGCCATGCTGCGGCGCCTGCGGGCGCAGCAGCATGGCGAAACCGTCTATGCACCGGAGTTCCGGCGCGAGATCGAAGAGCCGGTCGCGGGGGCCATCGCCGTGGCGCCGCAGACCCGGCTGGTCATCACCGAAGGCAACTACCTGCTGCTCGACAGCGGCCATTGGGCAGGCGTTGCCGGGCTGCTGGACGAGGTCTGGTACGTCGATGTCGACGATGGCCTGCGCACCCGCCGCCTGACCCGGCGCCATGAAGAATACGGCCGCAGCCGCGAGGACGCGCTGGCGTGGGTGGGCCGCACGGATGAGCCCAACGCACGCCTGATCGAAACCACCAAGCACCGCGCCCACAGGCTGTTCCGGTGGGATGACTGAGGCCCGAAACCGGCGTGGCCCCGGTGGTGCCCATGCTGGAGGCCGGCACCGCGACGCAGGCATCCACGGCGCCGATGCACTTCGGCGAATCCGCGTTCCGCCTGGCGCTCAACGAGGATGCGATGGCCACCGAGAAACTGGCCGAAGGCATCCGCCAGTTCGTCGCGGATGCCATCGTGCTGGAGCGCTGGATCGACGAGCTCAAGGCTGCGCGCTGAGCGGCGAGGGCATCGCGTACGCCTGCGCGACCAGCCAGGCGCTGAACACATCGAGCCTGGGGTGTGCGGCCCCCGTGCGCCGCAGTGCCAGGTAGTCGTAGCCCGAGGCGGCAAAGCCGAACGGCGCGAGCAGCCGTCCGGCCTGCACATCGTCCACCACCAGGTGCCAGGGGGCCATGGCAATGCCCAGGCCGCGCACGGCGGCCTCCAGCGTGAAGTAGTAGTGCTCGTAGACAGGTCCGGCAGCCGCCGCGGCCTCGGACCAGTCCGCTCCGGCCGCTGCCGCCCAGGTGGCCCAGGCGCTGCGCCGGGCACGCGTGTGCAGCAGGGGCTGGCGGGCGAGGTCGGCGGGCGTGCGCAGCACACCGGCGCGCGCAGCCAGTGCAGGCGACAGCACGGGCCCCAGGCGTTCTGCGAACAGGGGCAGGGCGGTGGCCGCGTCGCGGGGCGTGCCGGTCGCCTCCTCGGCGGTGATGAGCAGGTCGCAGCCTTCGCGCGCGGCATCGGTGCCCGTGTCGGTGGTGCGCAGGCGCACCTCGATGCCCGGGTGCTGCGCATGGAAGTCGAACAGCCGCGGTATCAGCCACTTGACGGTGAAGGTGCTGAAGCAGGCCACGTCCAGCGGGCCCTGGTGGGCGTCGCCCAGCGCGCGCACGGTGTCCGCGATCTGCTGGAAGGCCGTGGTCAGCACGGGCTGCAGCGTGCGCGCCGCGGCGGTCAGGGTAGGCCGGGCCTTGCTGCCATCGAACAGCGGCAGGCCCAGATGGTCTTCGAGCTGGCGCACCTGGCGGCTGATGGCACCGGGCGAGACCGAGAGCTCGTCGGCGGCTGCCGTCATGCGGCCCAGGCGGGCCGCGGCTTCAAAGGCGCGCAGGGCAGCGAGCGGGGGCAGGCGGTGGGGCATGGCTATGTGACCTCAATGCACATAGATGCAGAGCATAAATCGCTTTTCCGCCAGAGGGTCAACGGCAAGAATCCGGGCTCAGCCAGTTTTGATTTTCAGGAACATAAGCCCATGCCTTTCATCCACACCCATGTGCCCGAAGCCACCACTGCAGCCATGCGCGAGGCCGTCGTCCAGGCCATCCACCAGGCCTTGGTCGAGGGCATCGGCATGCCCGAGGACGAGCTGTTCAACATGGTCACCGGCTATGCGCCAGGGCAGTTCGCCTTCAGCCGCAGTTTCAACGGTGTGGCGCGTTCGGACGCCGTGGTGGTGGTGGAGATCACCCTGCGCCGCGGGCGCAGCGATGCGATGAAGCGCGCGCTCTATGCCGCCATCGCGCGCAAGCTGCAGGCCATGGCGCAGGTGGAGCCGGCCGACGTGTTCATCTTCATGCACGAAAACGACTATTCCGACTGGTCCGTGGGCCACGGGCGCTTTGCCATGGCGCTGGTGCAGCAGGTGGGGGCGCCGGGCTGAGCGTTCGCGCGGGCCCTTCTGTGGACGCTATTTCTTGCTCAATTCCTTGAGCTCTTTCTCCAGCGCGTCCACATTGGCCTGCAGCTCGCGCGAGCGCATTTCGCAGGCGGCGGTCGCGGCCTGCATCTCGGACGCAAGGGCCTGCTCGGACGTGGCGACGGCCGTGTTGGTGCGGGCCTGGGTGCGGCGCGCAGCCCGCTCGCGCTGCTCGGCTGTACAGCGCTGCTGGTGGGTGTTCAGCGTGCCGCGCGCTTCGCGGATCAGGCGCTGCTCCAGGTCGGTCTTGCGGCGCCAGGTCTCGCCAAAGGCGCCTTCCTTGCGTGCGAGAGGAGCAGTGGCCGCAGCCGGGGCGGATGCGGCGCCCGCGGCAGGTGCCGCCGCCGATGCACCCGAGGCCGGTGTGGCGGCCGCCGGCGCCGCCGCCGCGGTACCGATGCCACTGCTCGACAGCCGGACCTCGATCTTCTCGCCCTTGCCTGCGCCTGCGCAGGGTGCATCCTGGAAGGACACCTTGCCATCCGGACCTGTGCACTTGTTGATGGCCCACGCTGGCGCGGCCAGCGCCAGGCAGGCGGCTGTGCCAAGGAACAACTGTCGAATCATGCTTTCCCTCTCCCCTGAAACCTGGTGTTACTGCTTCCCAGTATCGCCGCATCGGGCGGGTGCAAGGCTGCCTGCTGTCCCGGCGGTTGCCGAAGGCCCCCTGGCGGTCATGCGGAAGACGGCCCAAAGGCATCGTTCCTGCCGATGAACCAGCTCGGCGGCTGCCCCATGGCCGCCTTGAACATGGCCGAGAACGCGCTTTCACTGGCGTAGCCGCTGGCGGCCGCCACTGCGCCCACCGATTCGCCGCGCGCCAGGCGGGGCAGGGCGTGGGCCAGCACCGCCTGCTTGCGCCAGGGCGCAAAGCCCATGCCGAATTGCGCCTGGAACAGCCGGGCCAGGGTGCGCTCGCTGGCGCCGCTGTCGGTGGCCCAGCCGTGGAGCGTGGCATGGCGGCCAGGGGCTTCGAGCACGGCCTGGCACAGGGCGCGCAGGCGCTTGTCGCTGTCGGGGCCGGGCAGGGGCACGCCCAGGGCCAGCACTTCGGCCTGGCCGATCTCGTCGAGCACCAGCGTGGTCAGGGCCGCCTCGCGCGCCGGGCCGGGCGGCGGGCCGCCCACGGGGTCGAGGGCAGACACCAGCTCGCGCAGCAGCGGCGTCACGGCCATGACCCGGCAGACGGCCCCATCGGCGGGCACCACGCTGGGATCGATGTACAGGGTGCGAAAGGCCGCAGCCTCCAGCACGGCGATGGCGTGCAGCGCGCCCGGGGCGATCCACACCGCGCGCGAGGGCGGCACGATATAGGCCGTGGGCGCCACCGGGGCCACCACGCTGACCTGGATCACGCCGCTGGCGCAGTAGGCCAGCTGCCCCCAGGCATGGCGGTGCGGCTCGAAGTGCGTGTCGGCCGGCATGTTGCGCGCGCGCACCCGCACCGGGTGTGCGGGGTTTGGGGCAAAGGGGTCGGTGTCCCCGAGCGGGGCGACCTGGCTGGTGCGTGCCATGGGTGGGTGGGCTGTGTATACGGAGTTGGCGCAAATTCGCCGAAAGCTGTCTATCCGTCGCATTCCAGAAACTCAGGCGCAATACTACGATTTCGGCATGACCTCTGCCAACCCCGCCGCCAGCCCCGCTGCCGCCGTTGTTCCCCTGCGTGCCGACGCGGGCGTGATCGGCCTCGTGGGCATCGCCCACCTCATCAGCCACTACAGCCAGCTGCTGCTGGCGCCGCTGTTCCCCTGGCTCAAGGATGCCTTCCAGGTCGGTTACACCGAGCTGGGCTTTCTCATGACCATCTTCTTCGTGGTCTCGTGCGCTGTGCAGGCGGGCTCGGGCTTCGTGGTCGACCGCTTTGGCCCACGCCCCATCCTGTTCGGCGGCCTGGCGCTGCTGGGCCTGGCGGCCTTCGGCTTTGCGGCCAGCACCAGCTACGCCATGCTGGCCGCGTTCTCGGTGCTCGCAGGCATCGGCAACGGTGTGTTCCACCCGGTGGACTACACCCTGCTCAACCGCCGCGTGAGCGCGCCGCGCCTGGGCCATGCCTACAGCGTGCACGGCATCACTGGCAGCCTGGGCTGGGCGCTGGCACCGGCCATGCTGGTGCCGCTGGCGATCGCGTTCTCGTGGCGCGTGGCCCTGGTCTGTGCCGGCGTGCTGGCCTTTGCCGTGCTCGCTCTGCTGCTGTTCAACCGCCGCGTGCTGGAGCTGCCTCCTGTGCCCGCTGCCGCCACGGCCAAGGGTGGCGCGGCAGCACAGCAGGGCAACTTCGCCTTCCTGCGTATCCCGGCCGTGTGGATGTGCTTTGCGTTTTTCTTCTTCTACGCCGTCTCGCTCAACGTGGTGCAGGCCTTTGCGCCCGAGGCCGCGCGCCAGCTGCATGCGGTGCCCGTGGCCCTGGCGGCCATGTGCCTTACGGTCTACATGGTGGCCAGCGCGGGCGGCATGGTGCTGGGCGGCTTCCTCGCGGCCGACCCGAGCCGCTGCGAGCGCATCGTGGGCGTGGGCTTCGGCCTGGCCGCCTGCGTGGCGGTGGCCCTGGCCCTGGCGCACCCGCCTGGCGCCCTGGTGCCCGTGATGTTCGGTGTGATGGGTTTTTGCGCCGGCATTGCCGGCCCCTCGCGCGACCTGCTGGTCAAGCGCTCCACGCCCGAGGGTTCCACGGGCCGGGTCTACGGCATTGTGTACTCGGGCCTGGACATCGGCCAGGCCATGTCGCCGCTGCTGTTCGGCGTGCTGCTCGACCAGGGGCGCTTCACGGCCGTGCTGCTGGGCTTGGCCGTGGTGCAGGGCGTGCTGATCGCCAGTGCCTTCAATGTGCGCCGTGTGCGGCGCACGGTGGCGCCGCTGCCAGCCTGAAGCTGGCTACCTGCATCAGACCGCCGTGCGGTGGCGCGTGATGCAGGTGTCCAGCGTGTCTTCGCCTGTGCGCTGCCACCAGTCCAGCGCCGAGAAGATCTCCACCTCGGCGTAGCCGTCGAAGCCCGCGGCTTCGACCCACTGGCGGATCTTCTTGAGTTCGATCACCCCATCGCCCATCATGCCGCGGTCGCTGAGCAGGTCGCGCGTGGGCAGGCGCCAGTCGCAGACGTGGTAGGCCAGCAGGCGCTCCTTGCCGGCGCGCGCGATCTGCTGCGCCAGCTTGGGATCCCACCACACGTGGTACACGTCCAGCGCCACGCCGAGCGCACCGGTCTTCTGCGCATCGAGTGCATCACAGATGTCCAGCGCCTGTTCCAGCGTGTTGATGCAGGCGCGGTCGGCCGCCTGCATGGGGTGCAGCGGCTCGATGGCCAGGGGCATGCCCACCTGGCGCGCGTATTCCAGCGACGCGGCGATGCCGTCGAACACCTCGCTGCGTGCGCGCGCGAGGTCGGTGTAGTGCGGTGTGCCCTCCAGCGCGCCGGGCAGGGCGCCTACCACCAGCACCAGGCAGGCGGCGTCGAGCGTCTTGGCCTCGTCGATGGCGCGGCGGTTGTCGTCCAGTGCGGCGCGCAGGCCGGCCGCATCGGCCGCCGGGAAGAAGCCGCCCCGGCAGTAGCCTGAGAGTGCCATGCCATGGGCGCGCAGCTGGTGCGCGGTGGCTTCCAGCCCGGCCGCAGCCACCTGGTCGCGCCAGGGGCTGATGGCGCGGATGCCGCGCTCGGCGCACTGGTCGATGATGCGCGACAGCGGCACCTCCGCCCCCTGCTGCTTGCGCACGGTGGCGGTGTTGATGGACAGCCAGCGGTGGTCTTGCGAGAAATCACGCATGGCGGTGCTCAGGCGCTCACGCCGTGCAATGCCAGCAGGTGGCCCATGCGCTGCACGGCCAGTTCGGGCTGCTCCAGCAGGTCGGCCTGGTCGGCCAGGCGGAAGAGTTCCGCAAAGTGCACCAGCGAGCGCGTGCTCTGCTGCCCGCCCACCATGGTGAAGTGGCTCTGGTGCCCGTTGAGCCAGGCCATGAAGACCACACCCGTCTTGTAAAAGCGCGTGGGCGCCGCGAAGATGTGGCGCGACAGCGGCACCGTGGGCCCCAGGATGGCGTGGAAGCGCGCCTGGTCGCCCGCGGCCAGCGCCGCCAGCGCGGCACTCGCCGCCGGTGCGATGGCGTCGAAGATGCCCAGCAGCGCATCGCTCTGGCCCTGGCGCGGCGTGCTGCCGGCGCCATCGCCCGCGATGAGTTCGGCGTAGTTGAAGTCGTCGCCCGTGTACATGCGCACGCCCTGGCCGTCGGTGCCGCCCGTGGCGGGCAGGCGGCGGCGCATGGCCACTTCCTTGTCCTTGTCGAGCAGCGAGATCTTGATGCCGTCCACCTTGTCCGGGTGCGCGGCGATCACGGCCAGCGCCGTGTCCATGGCCGCATCCACATCGCGCGAACCCCAGTAACCCGCCAGCGCCGGGTCGAACATGTCGCCCAGCCAGTGCAGCACCACGGGCTGGCGCGCCTGCGAAAGGATGCGGTCGTACACGCGCTCATAGTCCGCGGGGCTTTTCGCCACGCGTGCCAGCGCGCGGCTGGCCATCACGATGAGCTTGCCGCCGAGCTTTTCGATGGCCTCCATCTGCTCCTCGTAGCCGCGGATCACGTCGTCCACCGACTTCACCTCGTCCAGCACCAGGTGGTCCGTGCCGCAGCCCGAGGCCACGAGCGCGCCCGGCCCGAAATCGCGCGCCGCGTCGAGCGAGCGGCGGATCAGCTCCAGCGAGGTCGGCCAGTCCAGCCCCATGCCACGCTGCGCGGTGTCCATGGCCTCGGCCACGCCCAGGCCCAGCGACCACAGGCGCTGGCGGTAGGCGATGGTGGCGTCCCAGTCCACCGCGCACTGCAGCCAGGGGTCGATGGCGGCCAGCGGGTCGGCCACCACATGGGCGGCCGAGTAGGCGATGCGGTTGAACACGGCCCCCTTGCTGGGAACCACGGGCGCGCGGCCTTGCAGGGTGTAGGGGCTGGTGCGGCCGTCGGCCGCGGGCAGAGAGAGGCGAAGGGCCATGGTGAACTCAGGAGATGAAGTGAAATGGATCAGGGCGTCATGCCTTCAGTGGCGCTACGTCCACCCAGCGGCGTTCCTTCCAGCTTTCGAGGGCCGCTTCCACCAGCTGCACGCCCTTGGCGCCTTCTGGCAGGGTCCACTTGTACGGGGCGTCTTCCACCACGTGGCGGATGAAGTGTTCCCACTGGATCTTGAAGCCGTTGTCGTAGACCTGCGAGTCAGGGATCTCCTGCCACTGGTCGAAGAAGTTCATGGTCTGCTTCTCGTCGGGGTTCCACACCGGGCGCGGCGTGGCCACGCGGCTTTGCGCGCGGCAGCTCGACAGGCCGGCCACGGCCGAGCCGTCGGTGCCGTCCACGTGGAAGGTGACCAGGTCGTCGCGGCGCACGCGCGTGGCCCAGCTCATGTTGAGCTGCGCGATCACCGGCTCGCCGTTGTGGCCCGTGAGCTCGCAGGTGGCATAGGCGGCGTCGTCGGCCGTGGCCTTGTAGGGTTGGCCGGCCTCGTCCCAGCGCTGCGGGATGTGGGTGGCGCCTATGCACGAGACGGACTTCACTTCGCCGAACAGGTTGTCCAGCACGTAGCGCCAGTGGCACATCATGTCCAGGATCATGCCGCCGCCGTCTTCGCTGCGGTAGTTCCAGCTCGGGCGCTGGATGGGCTGCAGGTCGCCCTCGAAGACCCAGTAGCCGAACTCCAGGCGCACGCTCAGCATGCGGCCGAAGAAGCCCGCGCGGCGCAGCATGTCGAGCTTGCGCAGGCCGGGCAGGAAGAGCTTGTCCTGCACCGCGCCGTGCTTGAGGCCCGAGCCCGAGGCCAGGCGCGCGATCTCCACCGCCTCGTTGAGGTTGGTGGCAATGGGCTTTTCGCAGTACACATGCTTGCCCGCGCGGATCGCCTTGGCCAGCAGGGTGGGGCGCATCTGCGTGGTGCCGGCGTCGAAGAACACCGTGTCCTCGGGGTTGGCGAGCGCGGCGTCCAGGTCCGTGCCCCAGCGCGCGATGCCGTGGGCCTTGGCGAGCGCCTCCATCTTCTCGGCATTGCGCCCGATGAGGATGGGGTCGGGCATCACGCGGTTGCCGTTGGCCAGCAGCACGCCGCCCTGCGCGCGGATGGCGCAGATGGAGCGGATCAGATGCTGGTTCATGCCCATGCGGCCGGTGACGCCGTGCATGATGAGTCCGAGTCGTTGGGTGGCCATGGTGGTAGGTCCGTTCAGTTCAAAGGTTGCAGAAATGGGCAAAGGCGCGGCCTGGCCACCCCCATGGCAGGGGCTGGCGGTACGGTTCAGCGCGGGATGGGCTTACTGGGCGGGCGAGAGGCCGGCGGCCTTGACCAGCGCGGCGTTGTTCTTGATCTCGTCCTTGATGTAGGCGTCGAACTGCTCGGGCTTGAGCGTCCAGGCATCGGCACCGAGCTTGAGGAAGCGCTCCTTCACCTCGGGCGTGGCCAGCGCCTTCACCACCTCGTCGTGCAGGCGGTTGACGATGTCGCGCGGCGTCTTGGCCGGCACCATCATGCCGATCCAGAAGTTGAACTCCGAGCCGGGCACGCCGGCTTCGGCCGTGGTGGGCACATCGGGCAGGGCGGCCGCGCGCTTGGGCGAGCCCACGGCCAGGGCCAGCAACTGACCGTCCTTGATCTGGCCGATGACGGGCGCAATGGGCGAGAAGTAGTAGTCCACGCGGCCCGACAGCACCTCGGTCACGGCCTCGGCCGAGCCCTTGAAGGGGATGTTGGTCGCGTCGATCTTGGCGGCGAGCTTGAACTTCTCGGCGTTCAGGTGCGTGGCGCTGCCCTGTCCGGCCGAGGCGAAGTTCACTGTGCCGGGCTTGGCCTTGGCGGCCGCCACCAGGTCCTGCAGCGTCTTGATGCCCTTGGCGGGCGAGATCACCAGCGCATTGGGCAGCGAGGAAATCGGCGTCACGCCCGCGAAGTCGCCCGTGGTGTCGAAGGGCAGCTTGGCAAAGGTGAGCGGGCTCACCGTGTGCGAGGACGAATGGATCATCACCGTGTAGCCATCGGGCGCGGCCGTGGCCACGGCCTGCTGGCCGATGGTGCCGCTGGCGCCGCCGCGGTTGTCCACCACCAGCGACTGCCCCATGCTCTGGCCCATCTTGTCGGCGATGGCGCGCGCAATGATGTCGGTGGTGCTGCCGGCCGCAAAGGGCACGATCACGCGGATGGGCTTGGTGGGGTAGCCGCCCTGCGCGGAAGCGCCGAAGGACAGCGACGTGAGCGCAGCCGCCGCCAGGGCGGTGGCTGCTGCGCGGCGGGTGGTGCGGAAGAAGGGCATGGATTTGTCTCCGTTGGCAGGCTTGGACTTGCTCTTTAATTCACTGAATGGTGAATAATCGGATTTTTAGGCATTGCTGCGCCTGCGTCAACGTGGACGCATCGAACGAATCTAGGGGTTTACCCGGGCTGCTGGGGCGCCTGGATCGCCGAAGGCCTGTGCCACTGGCGCCGCCCAAGCCAGTGCTCCCGTGCAAGGGCCGCCAAGCCGCGCAGGCGGCGCTTCGCTTGCGTGCACCGAGAGCGTCCCCCCCGACTCGCGCAGCGAGTCGGGAGAGGGGTGAAGGCGCGAAGCGACTCAGGAGGGCTTCACTTCAATACATAGCCCAGGATCACATCGCACATGTGCGTCAGCCGCTCGTTGCGGGCCTTGGGCGTCATCAGGTCGCGCCCGAAGATGGCCGACAGGGTGTGGTTGTTCGACAGGTAGAAGTACGACAGCCCGGCGATCGAGACATACAGCTGCAGCGGGTCCACCCCGCCGCGGAAGCTGCCCTCGCGCCGCCCGTGTTCGAGCACCTCGCCCAGCATGGCGATCAGGGGCGAGTTCATCTCGCGCGCGCGCTGCGACTCCTGCAGGTGGCGCGCCTTGTGCAGGTTGGCGCTGTTGAGCAGGGTCAGGAACTGGGGGTTCTCCAGGTAGTACACCCAGGTGAATTCGACCAGCCGGCGGATCGCGGTGGCGGGCTCCAGCTCCAGCAGGTTGAGCTTGCGTTCCTCTTCGCGGATGTGCAGGTAGGCCTGCTCCAGCACGGCCTGGAACAGGGTCTCCTTGTCCTCGAAGTAGTAGTAGATCAGCCGCTTGTTCAGGCCCGCGCGCTCGGCGATGCGGTCCATGCGGGCGCCGCCCAGGCCATGCTCGGCGAACTCGTCGCGTGCCGCGGCCAGGATCGCGCCCTGGGAGCGGTCGGCGTCGCGCTGGCGCTCCCTGGCAGTGGTGTCGGTGTCTTTGCTCATGCCTGAATAATTCACTATTTGGTTAACAAAATCCAGCCCCGCTCCAGGCGGGGAGGATTTGCGGCAGCGATGCACGGCGCGGCATGGGCTCACACAGGCACGGGGAAGCACTATAGCCAGGGCGTGCGGGGGCGGGCTGCCGCATGGGCATATGCATGGCGTATGGAGCTGCCCTGCCCAGGCTATTTGACGGGCCGCAGGCGGCTTTCTACGATGCACCACGGCCCTTGCTGCCCGCTCCTTTCCCCAGAACCACACGACATTCCCGGAGACGAATTGCCCATGCACCCCCTCTCTGCATTCCCCGTGCCCGCAAGGCGACTGGCCCTGCCGGGCCTGGCGGCCAGCCTGCTGCTGGCGGCCTGTGCCCCGATGAAGGCGCCGCCCGCCGCTGGCGTGGGCACCGCCGTGCCCGCCAGCAAGGAGGCGGCCCCCGTCGCCACGGCCTGCCCCAAGGACATCGAGGCCATCGCGCGCTGCCTCTCGGGCCAGGACTCGGCCGGCGCCTACTACCTCATCGCCATGCCCAAGGCCTGGAACCAGGTGCTGGTGATGCACTCGCACGGCGGCCCCACGCTGGGCGCCCCCAAGCCCGAGCGCGCGGTGGAGGACCTGGAGCGCTGGTCCATCATGGTCCGCGCCGGCTATGCCTGGGCCGGCAGCACCTTCCGCCAGGGCGGTGTGGCCGTGCGCGCCGCGGCCGAGGACACGGAGCGCCTGCGCCGCATCTTCATCGCCCAGGTGGCGCAGCCGCGCCGTACCATCCTGCACGGCCAGTCCTGGGGGGCCAGCGTGGCCGCCATGGGGGCCGACATGTTCGGCCATGGCGCCGTCAGCCCCCGGCCGTATGACGCCGTGCTGCTCACCAGCGGCCTGCTCGCCGGCGGCAGCCGCTCGTACGACTTCCGCACCGACCTGCGCGTGGTCTACCAGCACCTGTGCCACAACCATCCCTTGCCCAGCGAGGCGCAGTACCCGCTGAACATCGGCCTGCCGGCCGGTGCGAAGCTGACCGGCGCCGAGCTCACGGCCCGGGTCAACGACTGCCTGGGCCTGGACAAGCCTGCCGCCCAGCGCACGCCCGAGCAGCAGCGCAAGGTCAAGACGATTGTCGACGTGATCCGCATCCCTGCCAGCTCCATCCAGAGCCACCTGAACTGGGGCACCTTCCACTACCGCGACGTGGTGCACCTGCGCACGGGCGATGCCAGCCCCTTTGGCAACACCGGCGCCAAGTACACCGGCTCGCCCGACGATGCCGCGCTCAACGCCGCCGTGCTGCGCTACAAAGCCGATCCGCAGGCCCTGGCCCGCTTCGCCCAGGACACCGACCCCACAGGCCGCATCGACGTGCCCGTGCTCACCACCAAGGGCGTGGACGACCCGACCGCCTTCGTCGAGCTCGATGCCTTCTTCAAGGGCACCATGGAGCGCGCGGGCAGCGGCGCGCGCCTGGTGCAGACCTTTACCCAGCACAACACCCACAGCTACCTGAGCGACCCGACCTACCCCACGCTGATGACCGCGCTGCTGCGCTGGGTGGACGAGGGCGCCAAGCCCACGCCCGAGGGCATTGCCCAGCAGTGCCCGGCCAACGAGGCCAAATTCGGCAAGGGCTGCGCTTTCCTGCCGGCCTATGTGCCCAAGCCCCTGAACAGCCGCGTGGTGGACCGCGACAGGCCCTGAACATCCGAAAAATAAAAAAGGCCCCGCTACGCGGGGCCTTTGCTTTGGGGCAGCTGCAAAAAATCAGGCCACAGCAGCCAGCGCCTTGTTCAGCGTTTCGCTGGGGCGCATCACCTTGTCGAGCTTGGACACGTCGGGGTGGTAGTAGCCGCCGATGTCGGCGGGCTGGCCCTGCACGGCAGCCAGTTCGGCCACGATGGTCTCTTCCTTGGCCGTCAGTTCCTGGGCCAGTGCGGCAAAGCGCGTGGCCAGTTCCTTGTCGTCCGTCTGGGCGGCCAGTTCCTGGGCCCAGTACAGGGCCAGGTAGAACTGGCTGCCGCGGTTGTCCAGCTGGCCGGTCTTGGGCGAGGGGTTCTTGTTGTTGTCCAAGAGCTTGCCCGTGGCGGCGTCCAGCGTCTTGGCCAGGATCTTGGCCTTGGCGTTGCTGGTCTTGATACCGAGGTCTTCGAACGACACGGCCAGCGCCAGGAACTCGCCCAGCGAATCCCAGCGCAGGTGGTTTTCTTCCACCAGCTGCTGCACGTGCTTGGGGGCGGAGCCGCCGGCACCCGTTTCGTACATGCCGCCACCGGCCATCAGCGGCACGATGGACAGCATCTTGGCCGA
>JAESFW010000285.1_pt1 | contig 44811 bp, 36 predicted proteins | sample 9269481 | NCBI WGS metagenome assembly JAESFW01 (sample SAMN14515350, study PRJNA621654) | algae metagenome | isolation source: Lyngbya sp. HA4199-MV5 and co-occurring heterotrophs from soil with... | place: USA: Ahupuaa O Kahana State Park, Hawaii | collected 2009-07-21 | reverse complement strand
GTGCCGTTCTTGAAGCCGATGGGGGCCGACAGGCCCGAGGCCAGCTCGCGGTGCACCTGGCTCTCTGTGGTGCGCGCGCCGATGGCGCCCCAGGAGATCAGGTCGCCGATGTACTGGGGCGAGATCACGTCCAGGAACTCGCTGCCCGCGGGCATGCCCAGGCGGTTGATGTCGATGAGCAGCTGGCGCGCGATGCGCAGGCCTTCGTCAATGCGGTAGGTCTCATCGAGGTAGGGGTCGTTGATCAGGCCCTTCCAGCCCACCGTGGTGCGGGGCTTCTCGAAGTAGACGCGCATCACGATCTCCAGCGTGTCCTTGTACTGCTCGCGTGCCACCTTGAGGCGGCGCGCGTACTCGAGCGCGGCCACCGGGTCGTGGATGGAGCAGGGACCGATGACCACCAGCAGGCGATCGTCCTCGCCGGCCATGATGTTGTGGATGTTCTTGCGGGTCTGGGTGATCAGCGATTCCACCGGCGTGCCGCTGATGGGGAAAAAGCGGATCAGGTGTTCGGGAGGGGGCAACACGGTGATGTCCTTGATACGTTCGTCGTCGGTCTGGCTGGTTTTCTCGACGCTGCGGTACCAGGCATCGCTGGTGGGGTTGGAATGGGCCGTCATGTTGTCTTCCTCGTGGGCTGCAAAGTGGATGGAAAAGGGGAGGGCAGAAAAACAAAAACCGCCGGGCTTTGCAGCGTCGGCGGTTGGTATGGGGAGGTTGTGTGTGCTTGCGCGTTCGCCTCTCATCCGCCGGGGACTGAGATAAAAAACCAAAAATAAAACGCGCTGCGAACTTGCATGGCAATCAATGTAGCACAGTCTTGCCGCATTGCAACAACCCCCGTGCGTTGCGAAGTTGCAACGCCACAGCGGTCTGCCAGGCGATCCAGGGGCGGCAGCGGGGCCGAAAAGCGCAGCCGAAAAATCAGCTGCGCAGACGGCGCAGCCAGGCAGCCGCGCGCTGCAGGGCCGAGCGCGGGGGCGGCGGCTCGCTGGGCAACTCGCTCACCGGCTCGCTCTGGTGCTCGTACATGTCCACCAGCAGCAAGGCCTCGCCCAGCGTGCGCCAGGCGAGCAGCTCGAACTGGTCGAAGCAGGCGCTTTCGCGCGTGTGGCGCTGCTCCAGCGCCTGCTGCCAGGCGGTGATGGCCTGGCGCAATTCCCGCAGGGCGCGCTGGTAGGCACCGAACTCGTAGAGCGCATGCCAGGCCGAGCCCAGGCCGGTGAGGAACAGCTGGTGCTCGCGCGCACAGTGCGACAAACCCACCACGCGGCGCGTGATGGCCACCGTATCGGTGCTGGTGCGGCGCGTGCGCACCGCCTCATCGATGTGGTTGGACAGACCGCTCAGGCTGTCGCGCAGCAGGCGCGAATCCTCGTCGGCCACGCTCTCGCGCAGAAAGCGGCTGATGTCGCCAAACGACTGGAGGGTGTGCTGCAGACTGGGGCGCGTGGCAGTCATGGATGGCATTGTGCGCCGCCCAGACCCTGTGCGGCTACGTGCAAGCCCCAGGCATGCCAATTGGCGGGTGAAGACCCGCCAATTGCGGGCAATGGGCGGCGCGAATGGTGTGGCTACGCAACAAGTGATGCAGACGCGCACACCATTTCCACAGCCGGTGAAACTGGCGCGACCCAGGCCAGTGCCCCCGTGGAACCGGCTTTGCCGGGCCACCGGGGGCGTCCCCCTCAGGGGGATGGCGCGAAGCGACTCAGGGGGAGCCTATGCTGTCCCGCCGACCGTCAGGCCTTCGATGCGCAGCGTGGGCTGGCCCACGCCCACGGGCACGCTCTGGCCTTCCTTGCCGCAGGTGCCCACGCCGCTGTCGAGGCGCATGTCGTTGCCGATCAGGGTCACCTTCTTGAGCGACTCGGGGCCGCTGCCGATGATGGTCGCGCCCTTCACGGGGTACTGGATCTTGCCGTTCTCGACCCAGTAGGCCTCGCTGGCCGAGAACACGAACTTGCCCGAGGTGATGTCCACCTGGCCACCACCGAAGTTGGAGGCGTACAGCCCCTTCTTGATGCTGGCGATGATCTCCTCTGGATCCTTGTCGCCGCCCAGCATGTAGGTGTTGGTCATGCGCGGCATGGGGATGTGGGCATAGCTCTCGCGCCGGCCGTTGCCGGTGGGCGCCACGCCCATCAGGCGGGCGTTCATGGAGTCCTGGATGTAGCCCTTGAGGATGCCGTCCTCGATCAGCACGTTGCGCTGGCTGGCGTTGCCCTCGTCGTCGACGTTGAGCGAGCCACGGCGGTCGGCGATGGTGCCGTCGTCCAGCACGGTGACGCCCTTGGCCGCCACGCGCTGGCCCACCCGGCCGCTGAAGGCCGACGAGCCCTTGCGGTTGAAGTCGCCTTCGAGCCCGTGGCCGATGGCCTCGTGCAGCAGGATGCCGGGCCAGCCCGAACCCAGCACCACCGTCATCTCGCCTGCGGGGGCCGGGCGCGACTCCAGGTTGACCAGGGCGGCATGCACCGCCTCGTCCACGTACTTGCCCATCTGCTCATCGTCGAAGTAGGCCAGGCCGAAGCGGCCACCGCCGCCGGCCGAGCCCATCTCGCGGCGGCCGTTCTGCTCGGCGATCACCGTGACCGACAGGCGCACCAGCGGGCGCACATCGGCCGCCAGCGTGCCGTCGGCCCGCGCGATCAGCACCACGTCGTATTCGCTGGCCAGGCCGGCCATGACCTGGGCCACGCGCGGGTCCTTGGCCCGGGCGCGCTTTTCCAGGCGTTCGAGCAAGGCCACCTTGGCCGTGCTGTCCAGCGAGGCGATGGGGTCCACGCCGGGGTAGAGGCTGCGGCTGGTGGCGATCTTCTGGCCGGGCACCTTCACGCGGCCGGCCTGTGCGGCCGCGCCGATGGTGCGCACCGTGCGCGCGGCATCGAGCAGCGAGGCCTCGGAAATGTCGTCGGAGTAGGCAAATGCCGTCTTCTCGCCGCTCACGGCACGCACACCCACGCCCTGGTCGATGCTGAAGGAACCGGTCTTGACGATGCCCTCCTCCAGGCTCCAGCCTTCGCTGCGCGTGTACTGGAAGTACAGGTCCGCATCGTCCACCTGGTGCGTGCGGATCTCGGCCAGCGCACGGGCCAGATGGCTCTCATCCAGGCCGAAAGGCGCCAGGAGCAGTTGCCGGGCAACGTCGATGCGCTGGGTGGTGGAGGCCTTCTGGGGCGCGGCGGTAGAGGAGCTGGGGTTCATGCGGCCATTTTAGGCGCGCATGCATGCCCCGTGCGGCACAGGGGCACCCGCCCCCCGCACGGCGCGGTTCAAGCGCTCTGATCGTCGGCCACGGCCCCCGGGGCATTGGCCTTGACCGACTCGATCCCTGCCTCGCGCGCCTTCTCGCCCGAATAGCGCTGGCTCTGGCCGATGACCTGGCCGTTGCCGGCCTTGAGGGTGAAGTAGGGCGAGCCGTCTTTGGCGCACAGGCGGCCATAGCGGCCGTCATCGGATGCGTTCTTGCGCACGGATTCGATGCCGTTCAGGGCGCTGGCGCGGGATTCGTACAACTCGCTGGTGAGGATCACCTGGCCATTGGCGGCCAGCAGGTTGAAGACGAACTTGTCGTTCCTGGACTTCTTGAGCTCGAACTTGGACGCCATGGAAGCACCTCCCTAGGGTTGTCGAAAAGCCGGTGAACGGCATTTGTAACCCCAAGCGCCCGCCATGACAATGGCACCCATCCCCGATTCATCGCCTCATACGGATTTGCTTGTGATCGCAGCCAGGCGGGAGCCGCAGACAGTGCTGTAGCACCGCAAGGCGAACCAGCGACGTTGGACGGTTGGAGGCGAAGCCGTATCAGTTATTCATCTCGCTGCGCGCCACCCGCGACGCATGCAACTGGCGCGGCCCAAGCCCGTGCCCCCGCGCAAGGGCCGCCCCGCCGCGCTGGGGGCGTCCCCCTCCCAGATTGCGAAGCAATATGAGAGAGGGGTGAAGGCGCAAAGCGCCTCAGGGGGTGTTTCATTTCAGCCGGCCTGCAGGGCCGGCGGCGCATCCTTGGGGTCGGCCCTCTGGGCGCGGGCCACCGACATCAGGATGCCCAGCGCCAGCCCCAGCGTGACCATGGCCGTGCCGCCATAGCTGACGAAGGGCAGCGGCACCCCCACCACGGGGAGGATGCCGCTGACCATGCCCATGTTCACGAAGGCATAGGTGAAGAAGATCATGGACACGGCGCCCGCCATCAGGCGCCCGAACAGGCTGGTGGCGCCCACGGCGATGGCCAGCCCGCGCCAGACCAGCAGCAGGAAGCAGGTGATCAGGAACAGGTTGCCCGCGAGGCCGAACTCCTCGGAATAGGCGGCGAAGATGAAGTCGGTGGTGCGTTCGGGAATGAACTCCAGGTGGGTCTGGGTGCCGGCCATGAAGCCCTTGCCGAACATGCCGCCCGAGCCGATGGCGATCATGCCCTGGATGATGTGAAAGCCCTTGCCCAGCGGGTCGCGTGTGGGGTCCAGCAGGGTGCAGATGCGCTGCTGCTGGTAGTCGTGCAGCACCGGCCAGCGCACGCCGTCCGCGCACCAGGGATCGCCCATGACCACCAGGATGGCAATGCCGATGCCACCGATCAGCACCGGCGGCAGCACCAGCTTCCAGGGCAGGCCGGCAAAGAAGATCACCGACAGGCCGGCCGCCAGCACCAGCAGCGAGGTGCCCAGGTCGGGCTGCTTCATGATCAGGCCCACCGGAATCGCCAGCAGCAGCCCGGCCGCCGCGAAATCGAGCGGCCGCAGCGTGCCCTCGCGCTTCTGGAACCACCAGGCCAGCATCAGCGGCATGGCGATCTTGAGGATTTCGCTGGGCTGGATGACGATGCCCAGGTTCACCCAGCGCTGCGCGCCCTTCTTGGTGATGCCGAACAGCGCCACCGCGATCAGCAGCGCCACCCCCGCGGCGTACAGCGGCACGGCAAACACCATGATCTTCTGGGGCGGCACCTGGGCCACCACGAACAGGATGGCACAGGCGATCAGCATGTTGCGCCCATGGTCCATGAAGCGCGTGCCATGGTCATAGCCCGAGGAATACATGGCCAGCAGGCCCGCACTGGCGAGCAGCAGAATGATCAGCACCAGCGGCAGGTCGAAACCCCGGAACAGGGGGAGAAAGCGCTGGGCAAAGGAGGGCTTGTCAAAAACGGCGGCCATCCCCCGATTATCGGGGGCCGGCCGCCATGGCCGCCGGCAAAAGCACCTCAACCCGCCTGGCGGAAGGCCATCACGGCCTGGTTGCGCAGAGTTCGCAGCAGGCCCAGGGCCTTGTCGTCCACCACGATGCCACCGGCCACCGACTGGTCGGCATAGATCAGCGCAAAGGTCTGGCCCTTGATCTGCAGAGGCAGCAGCAGAAAGGACGGGGCGTTGAGCCCGTCGCGGTACCACTCGGGCAGGCGCGCCTGCATGCGCGGGTCGGTGGCATCGTTGATCAGCGTGTCGGCCGCGCGCAGGCAGACGGCGGCGAACAGGTCGCCGGGCACCTTCAGGGGCACCCGCATCGCGCGCACGGCGGCCTCGCTGCCCTCGCCCAGGCCGAAGCGGCCCACCAGCGTCTCGGTACGGGCATCGCGCAGGCAGAACACCATGCGCCGGAACCCCAGCGCCCGGAACATGGTCTCCAGGATCATGCGCAGCACATCGTTGAGCGCAAAGGTGTCCACCATGGCGTTGGTGACATCCTGCACCCCCGCCGCCAGCACCTCGTTGACCTGGGCCACGGAGACACTGCCACCGGCTTGCGAAGCCAGCACCGCCGGCAGCGGCGGCGCCTCCCCCGCGCCCAGCTCATGGGGCGCCAGCGCGTCGTCCGGCACGGCGGCCGCCCCCTCCTCGTTCACCCGGGGCAACTGCAGCAGCCGGGCCGCGGGTGTGCCGGGCGGCACCCGCAGCTCCAGGGTTTCGGCCAGCGACACCAGCTTGTGGCGCGCGCGCAGCGTGGCCTCGCCAATGGCCGCGGGCGCCAGGGCCAGGGTGCGGCTGTAGCGGGTGCCCACGCCCTGCAGGCGCTCTTCGAGCCGGGCCGGCTCGCTGTGCAGCAGCATGTCGGCCACCTCGTTGGCGGCCAGCGCCACCCAGCGCAGGCGCTCCGGGCCCTGCTCGGGCGGGCGCGCCGTGGGCGAACCCAGGGGCTTGCGCATGCAGCGCTGCAGGCTCTCGGGCAGGCCCCAGACACGGGCCACGCCGGTGCCCAGGTCCTCGAAACCCAGGCCCAGCACCTGCATGGCGGCGGCCTCCTCCCCGCCCTCGAGCCGGCCAGCGGCCACCAGGTGGCGCACCTGCTCGGCCTCTTCGGGGAAGTAGAAGCTGCACAGCATGCGCCCCAGGTTCTGGAACATGGCGCCGATGAAGGCCTCCTCGGCGCCCTGCCCGGGCCCGCACAGCTCGGCCGCCACCGAGCCGGCCATCATGGAGCGCAGGAACTCCTCGCGCATCTGCTCGGCATGGGCCTTGTCCTGCATGTGGTCGAGCAGCACCAGGCTCAGGGCCATGTTGCGCACGGCATTGAAGCCCACCAGGCTGACCGCGCGCGACACCGTGCTGATGGTGCCGCGCCCCGCGTGGGCGTAGTGCACGCTGTTGACCAGGCGCAGCAGCTTGTGGGTCAGCGCCACATCCTTGAGGATCTCGTGCGTGAGGTCGCTGATGCTGTCGTCCTCGGAATGCGCCACGCGCTGGATGCGCGTCACCGAGTCGGACAGGGCCGGAAAATCGCTCTTGTGGCGCATGCGCCGCAGCAGGAAGTCGAGCGTGGCATTGCTGGCAGCCGTCGGCGCGCTCACGGGCGCCGCCCAGGCGCGCAGCGCATCGCGCAGCTCGGTCGCACCGGAGAACGGGGCCGCGCCGTCCTGGCCCAGGGCGCGCTGCAGCAGGGCGCGCAAGCCCTCGTCCAGGGCGCCCACGAGCACGGCAGGCAGGGCGCGCCCCGCCTCGGCAGCCCCCACCCAGGGGCTGCCGGTGAGCAGATGCACCAGCACCTGGGCGGCCGAGCGCAGGTCGTCGGCCGCGCTGGCCTCGGCGTCCCCGTCCCCGAACGCCGGGGCATGCCAGCCCAGGCCCAGCAAGCGGGCATGGCGCTGCGGATCCATGGCGATGTGCTCCAGGTCCACCCGGCCATGCACCAGGCCGGCCCCGTGCACGGCCTCCAGCGCATCGAGCACATCCACCAGCAGCGCCACGGCATCGTGCGGCGTGCAGCGGCCCTGGCGCGCCAGGTGCTCGGCCAGCGTCGGGCCCAGCGCCGGCTCGTGCACGATGTAGGGCTGGCGCGCGAGGACGTCGGCCTCCAGCACCGGTACGAGGAAGGCATGGCTCAGCCGGGTGGCCTGCTCGGCGGCCTGCAGCCAGCGCTCGAGTGCCGCCGCCGCATGCGGCGGTGCCACCGCCCACTGCCGCAGGGTGACCGGGCGTTTGCCGCGCCGGTCCAGCGCCCGCCATTGGGTGAAAAGCCCGTCGGCCACCAGCGCCTGCTGCAGCTCGAACCGCCCCTGGGGTGGGGGCACCCGGTCTCCGACCACCCAGGCAGAGCGGCGCGCGGGGGAAGGCGGGGCAAAATCGGTCATGGTCGGGCGAATCAGGGCGGTGCGGTGCCGCAGGCTGCAACATACACTTTGCAACATCTTATGCCTGCGCAAGGCCTGTCAAGGCAGTGATTCCCCTGCCCCCACCCCTGTTACGCCTTTCCTGGCCGCCGTTTCCATGAACCGCACCACCCACCTCCTGTACCTGCACGGTTTCCGCTCTTCCCCCCAGTCGGCCAAGGCGCGGCAGATGGCCGCCCATGTGGCGGCCGAGCACCCCGGCGTGCATTTCTGGTGCCCGCAGCTGCCCCCCTCGCCCCGCGAGGCCATGGCCCTGGTGGCCAGCACGGTGGCAGACTGGCCCCGGGCCACGAGTGCGGTGGTGGGCTCCTCGCTGGGCGGCTTCTATGCCAGCTGGGTGGCGCAGCAGCTCGCCTGCCCGAGCGTGCTGCTCAACCCCGCCGTCGACCCGGCGCGCGACCTGGCGCGCTACATCGGCGAGCAAACCAGCTGGCACGACCCGGCGGAGCGCTTTTTCTTCCGGCCCGAGTACATCGCCGAGCTGCAGGCGCTGGATGTGCGCGGCCTGCCGCCCGCGGGCCCCGAGCTGGCCATCATCGCCCAGGGCGACGAGGTGCTGGACTGGCGCGAGATGGTGGCGCGCTACCCGGCCGCGCAACAACAGGTGCTCGAAGGCGGCGACCATGCACTCACAGGTTTCGAGGTGCACCTGCCCCTGGTGGACTCATTCCTGCGGCTTTGATGCGCTTGCGGACGAAGCCGGTGCCTTGTTCAGCCAGCGCGCATGGTCCTTGGGGTAGGCAATGCGGTAGCGGCGCAGGTGGTAGGCGGCCTCGTCATCCCGGCCGAGCATGACGGCGCTGTCGATGCGCCTCTCGATGACCCGGGGTTCGGGCGAGTAGTGCAGCAGCTGGCCGGACAGGTCGAACACCTGCTGCGCCGTGGCGGGGGTGAGCGCGATGGAGGGCAGGAGGGCGAAGTCCACCTGGTCCTGGAACAGCAGGGAAGGTGCCGTCGTGGCCGGCGCCATGTCACGGTAGAGGGGGTCGCGCTTCTCGGGCACCCGGTAGAGCTGGCTGATGCGGTGGTAGTCGTGCGCCACCCAGGCCAGGAACAAGGCCCCCGCCACCAGCACGATGCCCGCCGCCCCCAGCGCTGCCGTAGAGGGCGCGCGCAGAACACGGCGGCGCGGCCACAGCAGGGCCAGCGCGCCCAGGGCGGCCAGTTGGAACGGCCCGTACCAGAGCGGAAACTCCAGCATGCTGTGGGCGCCGATGAGGGCCAGGATGCCCCAGACCAGTTGGCGCACGGGATCGGTCTCGCTCCAGGGCCGCGCCCGCAGGATGAAGGCCAGCGCCGCACCGCACAGCAGCACCGCCGCGGGCAGGCCCAGCTCCACCGCCAGGTGCAAGGGCAGGTTGTGGGCGTTGTCCAGCAGCACGCAAAAGCGCTCACCAGGGAACAGGGTGGTGTAGTGCGCGTAGTCGAGCTCGTTCCAGCCCCAGCCCGTCCAGGGCTTCTGCGCGATCAGGGTGAGCACGTTGGACCAGAGCACGCGGCGGCTGGTGCACTGGTGGGAATCGCCCGAGAAGCGATTGAACAGGCCTTCGGCCTGCACGCCGCTGAAGCTCTGCAGCGCCAGCGGCAGGAGCCAGGCCGCCGCGATGTAGAGCGCGACCCCGCCGAGCGCCACGGAAAGTGCCATGCGCCCGAGCGAACGGCGCCACCACAGCAGCAGCACCACGACGACCAGCCACTGCACGGCCCCGGTGCGCGAGGAGGTGGCGGCGCTGGCCAGGGCCAGCACGGTCAAGGCCATGCCGAAAACCAGGCCGACCAGGCTCTCGGCACGGGGCGGCCGCCGCCCCCTCAGGTCCGCACGGGCCTGCCATTGCGCCACCGACCAGGCCAGCGCCCAGGCCCCCAGTGCCACCAGCGTGGCCTGCTGGTTGCGCTGGCGCAGGTTGCCCACCGCCTGGCCCGGGGTGGAGGCATTGATCCAGGGCGCCAGGCCCACATCCCCCCCGAAATACTGCACGAGGCAGACCACGCCCCCCACGACCGCGGCCAGCAGCAGCCCCAGCGCCAGCCGGTTGGCCATGGTGCTGCCGCCGTCGCACAGCTCCGGGTGGCGGCGCGAGCGCAGGGCGCGTTGCCAGGCCAGCGCCGCCAGCAGCAGCATGCATGTCCACGAGGCCAGCAGCGGCCAGACATTGGTGGACGGGGGCGTGGTGATGGAGAAGAGAAAGGGCAGGGCCACTGCCAGCAAAGTCAGCGGTGCGGCAATGGCATCGATCGGCATCGGGAAGGCGGGCGCGGGAGCGGGTTGTGCGGCAAGGGAAGCCGCGAATCATAGAGCCCTGCTCCGTGGCGCGCCGGCCACCCGGGACACCGCCCCAGGGACCGGGGGGCGCCAGCCCTTATATTCCCCCTATTGGCGCTCCCCAGCAGCGCCCCCTCCGGCCGCACCACCGACATGACCCACCCGCAGCGCACGTTCCTTCTGCCCCGCTTTCGCCTGCAGGGCTTCACCATGATCGAGATGATGATGGTGGTTGCCGTCATCGCCGTGCTGGCCCTGATGGCCCTGCCCTCCTACCAGGACCGGGTGCTGCGCACCCAGGTCAAGGAGGGCCGGGAGATGGTGGAATTCGTCAAGCAGGCCGTAGCGGTTCACTACGCGCTCAAGAAAGCCATGCCTGCCGACAATGCCGCCGCCGGCCTGCCGCCCGAGGACCGCATCGTGGGTACCAACGTGGCCAAGGTCACCGTGGTGGGCGGCGCGGTGAACATCGTCTACGGCAACAAGGCCAACAAGGCCATCGCGGGCAAGGTCCTGACCCTGCGCCCGGCCATCGTCACCGATTTCCCGCAGGTGCCCATTTCCTGGGTCTGCGGCAAGGCCAAGGTGCCGGACAAGATGACCGCCCAGGGGGTGGATGCCACCAGTATCCCGGCCATTGCCACCCCCCTGGACTGCATGGGCCCGGCCAAGTCCTGAGCGACCGGGCGAGTGCACCGGGCGCCCATGGGACAATGCCGCCCATGCATGCATTGTTTGAAGAAGCCGGCAAGTTCATGGCCGGCCGTATCCTGTCGGAAGCCGAGAGTTCGGCCCAGGTCGAGCTCGACTCGGGCAAGCGGGTCAAGGTCAAGGCCGCCAACATCCTGTTGAAGTTCGAGAAACCCGCCCCGGCCGAGCTCGTGGCCCAGGCGCAGGCCATGGCCGAAACCATCGAGCTGGACCTGGCCTGGGAGTTCGCGCCCGAGGACGATTTCGGCTTTGCCGACCTGGCGCGCGACTATTTCTCCGAGAACGCCACGCTGGTCCAGCAGGCCGGCGCGCTGTTCCGCCTGTACGAGGCACCGCACTACTTCCGCCGCGCAGGCAAGGGCCGCTTCAAGAAGGCGCCGGCCGAGATCCTGCAGCAGGCGCTGGCCGCCATCGAGAAGAAAAAGGCCGTGCTGGCCCAGATCGACGAATGGGCCGCGGCCCTGGGCCGCGGCGAATGCCCGCAACCCGTCCGCGAGCAGCTCTACAAGATCCTTTTCAAACCCGACAAGAACGCGCCCGAGTACAAGGCCGTGGTCGAGGCCAGCCGGGCCACGCACACCGCCCCGCTCGACCTGCTGCAAAAGGCCGGCGCCATCGACTCGGCCTACCAGTTCCACTGGAAGCGTTTCCTGTTCGAGAACTTCCCCAAGGGCACGGGCTTCCCCAACCTGGCCGCACCCCAGCCGCCGGACGACCTGCCCCTGGCCAACGTGCAGGCCTATTCCATCGACGATTCGCAGACCACGGAAATCGACGATGCACTGTCGGTCCAGGGCCTGGGCACCGGCACCGTGGTGCTGGGCATCCACATCGCGGCGCCCGGCCTGGCCGTGCAGCCGGGCAGCGCCATCGACCAGGTGGGCCGCACCCGCCTGTCCACGGTCTACATGCCGGGCTACAAGATCACCATGCTGCCCGACGAGGTGGTGCAGATCTACACCCTGGACGAAGGCCGGGCCAACCCGGCGGTGTCGCTGTACGTGACCATCAACGAGGACACACTGGAGATCCAGTCCACCGAAACGCGCCTGGAGCGTGTACCGGTGGCGGCCAACCTGCGCCACGACCAGCTCGACCACATCGTGACCGAGGCCTGGCTGACCGACCCCGGCGTGCAGGTGGAGGGCACGCCGGAGGAGCTTGCGGTCCGCCGCGCCGAGCTGTCCTTCCTGTTCCGCCTGGCGCAAAGCCTCAAGGCCCAGCGCGAAATCGTGCGCGGCAAGCCCGAGAACTTCAACCGCCCGGACTACAACTTCCGCCTGGTGGGCAATGACCGGGGCGAGCCCAATGGCTCGGAGACCGTGCAGATCACCACGCGCCGCCGCGGCGCGCCACTGGACCTGATCGTGGCCGAGGCCGCCATCGTGGCCAACAGCACCTGGGGCGCCTGGATGGCCGAGCTCGGCGTGCCCGGCATCTACCGCAGCCAGGCCAGCATGGCGCCGGGCGTGAAGGTGCGCATGGGCACCAAGGCGCTGCCGCACGCCGGTATCGGGGTCAAGTGCTACTCGTGGGCGACCTCGCCGCTGCGCCGCTACACCGACCTGGTCAACCAGTGGCAGATCATCGCCTGCGCGCGCCATGGCAAGACGGCCGCGCTGGCCGCTCCGTTCAAGCCCAAGGACGCCGACCTGTTCTCCATCATCAGCAGCTTCGACGCGGCCTACAGCGCCTACAACGGCTACCAGGCCGGCATGGAGCGCTTCTGGACGCTGAAGTACGTGCAGCAGCACGGCCTCACCGAGCTGACCGCCACGGTCTTCAAGGAAGGCCCGGGCGGCAGCTTCCTGGTGCGGGCCGACGACATCCCGCTGGTGTTCCCGGTGCTGGGCGCGCAGAACCTGCCGCGCGGCGCACGCCTGCGCGTGAAGCTTGGCGAGATCGACGAGATCACGCTGGACATCCACGGCACGGTGCTGGAACGCCTGGACAGCGACGCCGCCGAAGCCGGTGCCGACGAGGCGGCCGAGGAAGACGAGGACACCGTGGCCGGCCCGATCGCCATTGCGGTGGATGTGAATGAAGCCGACGCGCCTGCCAGCGCTGATAATCTGACGCCGTGAAACTGCCTGCCTTCCTCCGCACCTTCAGCACGCTGCAGCTCGCGCTCGGCATCTCGATCGCCGTGCATGCGGCGCTCATCACCGTGCGCTTCATCGACCCCGAGGGCTTCAACCGCGTGTTCCAGGACACGCCGCTCGAAGTCATCCTGGTCAATGCCAAGTCCAATGAGCGGCCGGAGAAGGCCCAGGCCATCGCCCAGTCCAACCTGGCAGGCGGCGGCGATGCGGAAAAAGGCCGGGCCACCAGCCCCCTGCCCTACTCGGCGCTCACGGCCATGGGGGACGACCTCGAAGAAGCCCAGCGCAAGATGGATGCGATGCAGGAGCAGCAGACCCAGTTGCTCACGCAGCTGCGCAAGCAGCTGGCCAGCATGCCGCCACCGGATCCGCGCAAGCCCAGCCAGAGCGCCGAGCAGTCGGCGCAGGACGAAAAGCGCCGCCAGCTGGTCAAGCTGCTGGCCGAGATCGAAAAGCGCATCAACGAAGAGAATTCGCGCCCCAAGAAGCGCTACATCAGCCCGGCCACGCGCGAAGAAGCCTACGCGATCTACTACGACGCGCTGCGCCGCAAGGTCGAGGACAAGGGCACCGAAAACTTCCCCGAGCAGGCGGGCCGCAAGCTCTATGGCGAGCTGACGATGATCGTCACGGTCAACCACGATGGCCGCGTGCTCGAAACCGAGGTCGTGCAGGGTTCGGGCAATGCCACGCTGGACCGCCGAGCCGAGGCCATCGCGCGCGCCGCCGGCCCGTTCGGCACCTTCAACCAGGAAATGCGTGCCAAGGCCGACCAGATCGCCATGGTGGCGCGCTTTCGCTTCACCCGCGACCAAACCCTCGAAACCACCGTCCGGTGACCCCCGGCGCAACGCCCTGGCGGCAGCGCCCCACCTTTGCATTCTTTGTTTGAGATGAGCCAAGCCACCGATCTGTACTGCGTGATGGGCAACCCGGTGGCGCACAGCCGCTCGCCCGCCATCCATGCGCGCTTTGCCGAACTCACCGGCGAGGTGCTGGCCTATGAACGGCGCCTGGTGGCGCTGGATGGATTTGCAGAGGGCGTGCGCGATTTCGCGGCCCAGGGCGGGCGTGGCTGCAATGTCACCGTGCCGTTCAAGACCGAGGCACCGGCCCTGGCCACGCACTGCAGCGAGCGCGTGCAGCTCGCGGGCGCGGCCAATACCCTCGCCTTCCGGCCGGACGGCAGCATCCACTGCGACAACACCGATGGCCTGGGCCTGGTGGCCGACATAACGCGCAATGCGGGCGTGGCCCTGCAGGGCGCGAGCGTGCTGCTGGTCGGTGCCGGTGGCGCTGCCGCCGGCGTGCTGGGCCCGCTGCTGCAGGCCGGGGCATGCCAGGTCACCATCGCCAACCGCACCGTGGCCAAGGCCGAGGCGCTGGTGCAGTCGCACCAGGCACTGGCCGCCCACCTGGGCGCGCAGCTGGCAGCGAGCAGCCTGGACGGGGTGGCCGGCGCGTTCGACGTGGTCGTCAACGCCACGGCCAGCAGCCTGGCCGGCGACGCCGTGCCCGTGACGGCCAGCGTGCTGCGCCCGGGCGGCCTGGCCTACGACATGATGTACGGCCCCGCGGCCCAGGGCTTCCTCGACTGGGCGGCCGCGCACGGCGCCGTGCCGCGCGATGGCCTGGGCATGCTGGTGGAGCAGGCGGCCGAGGCCTTTGCCTTCTGGCGCGGCGTGCGCCCCCCATCGGCCCAGGTGCTGGCCGAACTGCAGGCGCAACTGGCGCTGCAGGCCCACTGATCCGCCCCGAGGAAAGCACTCCACCATGAAAGCCGTGCTGCGCTGGCTGGGCCTGCTGGTGTTCGCCTTCGTGGCACTGCAGCTGTTCTTCGTGCTGCGCATCGCGGCCATGGTGGTGGTGAACCCCGAATCGACGAGCTTCCAGCGCTCCGAAGCCTGGGTGCAGGTGGCCGCCAGCGGCCAGGTACGCTGGCGCCAGGAGTGGGTGCCTTACGGCGAAATCTCCGAGCACCTGAAACGCGCCGTGATCGCCTCGGAAGACGATGGCTTTGCCAACCACGACGGTGTGGACTGGGTCGCCATCGAAAAGGCCTGGGAGCGCAACGCCAAGGCCGAAGCGCAAGCGGCCAAGACCCAGGCCCGCGCCCCCGACCGCCCGCAGCGCGCACCCAAGATCCGCGGCGGCTCCACCATCACCCAGCAGCTGGCCAAGAACCTGCTGCTCTCGGGCGAGCGCACGCTCTTGCGCAAGGGCCAGGAGTTCGTGCTCACGCTGCTGCTGGAGCAGTTGCTGAGCAAAGAGCGCATCCTGGAAATCTACCTCAACAGCGTGGAATGGGGCGAAGGCGTGTTCGGCGCCGAGGCCGCAGCCCAGCACTACTTCCGCAAGAGCGCGAGCCGCCTGGGCCCCAGCGAGGCCGCCCGCCTGGCCGTGATGCTGCCCGCGCCCAAGCGCTTCGAGAAGACGCCAGGGTCTGCCTACCTGGCGGGGCGCACGCGCACCATTCTGGCGCGCATGAACAGCGCGGAATTGCCCTAGCTGCGCCGGCGCAGCCGCAGCGCGATGGGTTGCTGCGGCCGCAGGGTCACATGCAGCTGGGGCTGCAGCGGCGCAGCCCCCTCGGGCACCTGCAGGGTGTAGCGCTGCAACAGCATGGCCGCCAGCAACTGCATCTCCAGCATCGCAAAGTGCTGGCCGATGCACACGCGCGGGCCCAGGCCGAAGGGCATGAACGCGCCGCGCGGCAGCTCGGGCGCACCGTCCAGAAAGCGCTCAGGCCGAAAGCACTCGGGCTCGGCGAACCAGCGCGCGTCGCGGTGCAGCACCCAGGGCGTGATGCGCAGCAGCGCCCCCCGGGGCACGGCCACGCCGCCCAGGGTGATGGGCGCGGTGGTGCGCCGGCTCATCACGGCGGCCACGGGCGGGTACAGGCGCATGGCCTCCTTGAGCGTGGCAGTGAGCCAGGGCAGTTGCGCCATGTCCTGCGGCCCCGGCACCCGGCCCTGCAGCGCCGTATCGACTTCGGCCTGGGCGCGCTGCGCGGCTTCGGGGTGCCCGGCCATGAGCCGGCTCCACCACAGCAGGGCCGTGGCGCTGGTCTCGTGCCCGGCCTGGAAGCTCACCATGCACTGGTCGAACACCTCCTGTGCCGACAGGGCTTCGCCCGTCGCCTCGTCGCGCAGGTCCAGCAGCATCTGCAGCAGGTCGGTGCGCGGCGCCGACTCCCGTGCCTGTGCATGCCGCTGGTCGATGTGGCGCTGCACCAGCGCGCGCAGCAGCCTCAGCGCGCGGCGCTTGGCGGCCTTGCCGGGCAAGGGCAACCAGTCGGGCAGGGAAAAGGGCATGAACATGTCCGAGAACGCCGTGGCCGACAGGACCTGGGTGGCCCACGCGGCATCGCGCGCATCGTCCTGCGCCGACGCGCCGAACAGGGTGCGCAGGATCACGTCCATCGCCACGCCCGACCACAGCCCGTCCATGGGCACCAGGGCTTCGGGCTGGCCCGGGGGAACGGCGCCATCGAGTGCGCGGCAGGCGGCCTCGGCCATCAGCTGGGCATAGCCCGCCACCCGCTTGGGTGTGAAGGCCGGCATCAGCATGCGGCGCTGGCGCTGCCAGGTGGCGTGCTCGGTCACCAGCACGCTCTGGCCGAAGGTCTGCTCGAAGACCTCGATGCCGCGCTCCCAGCGCACCAGGTGCTCGGCATGGGTGACCAGGGCTTCGCGCACCAGCTCGGGCGAGAGCAGGTCCCAGGCATCCTCGTAGCCCAGGCGCATGCGTGTGAGGTCGCCATGCTCGCGCTGCAGCCGCGTGACGAAGCCCAGGTAGTCGGCGCGCATGGCGCGCAGCAGCGGCATGCCCCACCAGCGTGACACCGGGCCCGATGGCTGAGGGACCGCAGGGGCGGCAGCGTGTGCAGGATCGGTGGAGAGCATCGTGTTCATGCCGGCATGGTGGTACGGCCCGCCCCCCCGCGTATTGAACGTTTGCGACATGGCCGCTGGCCTACACTCGCGCCCCATGGCCTTTCTCGCCACCTCTCCCACCCGGCACCCCGAGGGACTGATCCCCTCGGGCCAGCTGTGGCTGCCGCACGCCAGCCTGTCGGCCTGCCTGCGCGCCACCATCGTGCGCAGCACGCTGGGCCATGCGCTCAGCGATGCACAGCGCATCAACCGCTTTCCCGCCACGCCGCTGTGCAGCCTGAGCTGGTGGTTCACCGGCCGCAGCGAGCGCCTGGTCCCCGGGCGGCCCGACACCATGCCGGGCCTGGACAGCCCGCGCGAGCCCTACGCGGGGCGCTGGGTGCTGGCGGGCCCGCAAACCCGGCCCTCGACCAGTTGGTGCCCCGAGCCCACGCACGCCATGATGGTGATGTTCATGCCCGACGCACTGCACCTGCTCACGGGCCTGGCCCCCGAGGACCTGACCGACCGCACGGTGGACGCCGCCACGCTGCTGCCGCGCGACTGGCTGGCCATGTGCGAGGCCGTGCAACACCAGGCGGGCGATGCGGCGCGCATGGAGTGCCTGGAGCAGTTTCTGCTGCCGCGCTGGCAGGCCTGCCGGCCCGGCCCCGCCACGGCATCGCAGCGCTATGGCGACTGGGCGGCCCACCTGGCGCAGCGCGCAGCCCTGTCGGCACCCGGCCGCAGCCTGCGCCAGCTGGAGCGGCGCATCAAGCGCTGGGCCGGCCTGCCGCTGCGCGAGCTGCGCGGCTTCGGCCGGGCCGAGCAGGCCTTCTTCGACACCATCGCGGCGGACGCGGCCGCATCGCCCGTGCGCTGGGCCGAGGTGGCGGCGGGCGCAGGCTTTTCCGACCAATCGCACATGTGCCGCGTCACGCGCCGCATCACGGGCTACGCGCCGCAGGCGCTGTACGAGGGCATCCGCAGCGACGAGGCCTTCTGGGCCTACCGCATCTGGGTGTAAACCACCCGGTGTGCCTCGGTCGGCAGCGGCACCTCCCAGCGCAGCAGCATCTCCAGCAAGCGCTTGTTGGGCAGCGAGCTGTCGCGCCGCTGGTTGCGCGCCAGCAGCGCTGCGCGCGGCTGCTCCAGGTACACGATCTCCACCTCGGCGTGGTAGGCCAGGCACAGGTCCAGCGTCTTGGAACGCATCTGGTCGGACAGGTGCGTGGCATTCCACACAAAGGGAGCGTGCGCGCGCAGCAGGGCCTTGGCCTGGTCCACCGCGTGGTGGGCCACCAGGCCTTCGTTCTTGCCGTGGCGCAGGCCCAGCTGGGCGCGCGCATCGTCGAACGACACCACGGGCAGCCGGGGGTGGTGGGTAGCGACCCAGGTGTCCTTGCCCGAGGCCGGCAGGCCGCACATCACCAGCACGCGCGAGCCCGGCTCCTGGTGCAGCGCGTAGTCGGGGTGCACATTGGCGCCGCGGAAGTAGCTGAGCGCCGTGTGCGCGTCGGCAAAGGCGCGCGGCTGGCGGTAGCACTGCTCCTCACGCGCCAGTTCGCGGAACAGCTCGATGGCATCGAGCGTGCGCTGCGGCTCGGGGCAGATGCGCCCGCGCATGTCCGCCTCGGCCAGCATCGCCAGCAGGTGCAGGTCCACCTGCCAGGACAACTGGCGCACGGTGAACTCGGGTGAGGCGCCCTTGCGCGAGGTCTCCAGCGCGAAGAAGGGTACCTGGTGCACGGCAATGAGCCGGCAGATGGCCTCGCGCACGGCCAGTGGCGCGCCCGCATCCCACAGCGCGATGCGCGCATCGATGGCGCCCTTGCGCGAGTGGCCGGGCTGCGCAATGCGGCCCGTGGCCTCGTCCACCACGGTGGTGCTGCACTTGGCCACGTCGTGCAGCAGTGCGGCGAGGAACACCACCTCCTGGTCGGCCTGCGCGAGCGCCGCGTAGTCTGCGCTGTCCAGCAGGCAGCGCAGCACCATGGCCGTGTGGGTCCACACGTCCCCCTCCGCATGGAACACGGGGTCCTGCGGCGTCGTTGCGGCCAGCCGCAGTTGCGGGAAGGCCTCCAGGCAGGCGGCCAGATCGGGCGCGCCGCCTGCGGCAGGGACCAGGCCCTGCACGTCTTTCCATTGGAACATCGTCATGAAATTCTCCTGGGCGGGACCAGGCCCGCCATGGGGTTCAGAGCCGGCCGCCGCCCGCGATGGGCCAGCGCTTGTCGACCTCGGGGGCGAACAGGTCCACACCGGCACGCAGGCGGTTGGGAACCACCGGGCGCTCGCTGTGGTGCGACTGCGAATCCAGGATGGTCTGGATGAAGTCCGGCCGCACGAGCTTGAAGCGCCCCACGGTGCGGCCGCCTTCTTCCACCTTGATGTACAGGCCCTCGGCCAGCTCGGACCGGTCGGTCTGCTGCCAGCACAGGGCCAGCTCCAGCCCCTGGCGCGCCACCTCGTCCTCGAACGCCGTGCGCCACTGCGTGGTGCGCGCGAGCGAGGGGCCCACCAGGGCCTGCAGTGCCTGCATGCGCTGCGGCGCCAGCCCGGCATAGAGCACCGGCACCGACACCACGGGCACACCGGCCAGCAGCGCATGGCGTGCGGGCGTGTCGAGGAACACCTGTGCCTGGCGGTCCCAGATGTCGAACTCGCAGAACAGGTGCGGCAGCGCGTCGTAGTAGACCGAGTGCTTGGCGTGCATGAACTCGCCGTACGCCACATAGCGGTCTTCCAGCACGTCGAGCAGCCGGCCCTCGTGCGCACGGGCCCATTGCTTGAACAGGTTGAACTGGCGCTCGCGTCCGCCCAGGCGGTCCACGTCGAGGTAGTGGCCGCGCGACTGCAGCAGCAACTGGCCCGCGGCGTCGAAGCTCAGGCCGGCGTTGGCGGCATCGAGCTTTTCCTCCACCACGAGGGTCTTGCCCAGCAGTTCGGCATAGGGCACGGGATCGCCCTTGTCGCCGGGCTGGTAGCGGGAGCCCTGCAGGTGGGGCGTACGGGGGTATTTCGCGAGTTCGCGGTTGTGCAAAAGCGATTGCTTCATGGAAATCTCCGGCAGGCAGGGAACCAGGCAGCAAAAGGCCTGGGACAGGGGCCGAAGACGACGCAGGCGGTCAGCAGGGGACCAGGGATGGCAGGATCAAGGCAGGGGGTTCACGGCGCGACCGCGGTGGTGCGGCGGGGGAACACGGGCTGGCTTGTCCGCAGACCCACACGAGCGGCATAACCCGGGGCTTGAGGCCGCGGGCTTCGTGTGGCGTGTCGTTCAGCAGGAACGGGGGGTGCGGGGCATGTGGGTCTCGCAAAGGTCAGGGTTTTTGGAAGAGGGCGAATGCTACGGGCGTGCGCCGATGTTTTCAAGCAGGGCGCGTGATCCTGGTGTTTCCGCGCCACAGCCTGGCATCACGGCTTGCCTGCATCGCAGGCACCCAGCCGCTGCATGCGGACTTCCGCCTCCACGTCGCTCGCACCCGGCGCCTTGTCTTCCATTGCCAGGCGGCTCCTGGAGACCATCTGCTCCGCCGAGGCCTCGACAGACACCCGCGTCTGCGCCTTGCGGCCATCCTTTTCCCGGCACTGCAGGTTCCAGGAGGCCACGGCACCAGACCGCGTTTCGTCCGACACCGTGCAGCGACTGCCGTTCGATTCGTACGAGGCCTTGCTCGCTGCCGCGCTGAGGAAGGGCAGCTTGCGCAGATCGGCCTCGGACATGCAACGCTGCTGCACGGGCTCGGCCCAGGGCTTTGGCTCGCCCGTCACAGGATCCGCCAGGAAGGCCGTGAAGCGGCGCTCCCAGAGCCCCGGCACCGGCTCGGCCGCGACCGGCCCCACCAACAGCGCAAGCAGTGCGAGGACGAGGGGCCGCTGAAGGGTGGTCATGGATGGAGGGGGTGGAAGATCGATGCACCCAGCATACCGCGCCTGCCGCTCACAGGGCCTTGGCCGCCTGGTGCAGGCAGTCGATGAACAGCCGGGCGGCCGGGGTGAGGGCCTGGCGGTCGCGGATCACCACGCAGACGCGGGCGGCCGGCAGGGGCTCGGCGACCGCAAGCGCCACCAGCCCGCGGCTGGCGCCCGCGTCCAGAAACAAGCGGGAAGAGACCACGCCCACGGCATCGGTGGCCCGCAGCAGCGACAGGGCAATCGACACGGAGTGGCAGTAGATGATGTCCCGCGGCGGCGGCGTCTGGCACTGTGCGAACAGCAGGTCCAGGACCTCCATGCCATAGCCCGGCGCCAGCCACAGGGCCTGGGCCAGCTCGGCGATGGAGCGCGCACCCGCCAGCGGGTGCCCGGTGCGCACGGCCAGCACGGCGGGGATGGCAAAGAGCGGCTCCCGCTCCAGGGCGTCCTGGTGCGGCACGTGCGGCACATCGGCCTGCGCGAGCACGGCAAAGTCGTACTCCCCCTCCCTCCACCCGTCCAGGCGGGTGGGCCAGGTCATTTCGCGCAGCTCCAGCACCACGTCGGGGCGCTGCGCGCGGAAGTCGCTCAGGGCCTGCGGCAGCACGCTGCTGGCGGCCGCACTCAGCGCAATGCGCAGCCGCCCGCCCAGGCCCCCACCCATCTGTTCGAGCTCGGCCTGGGCGCTCTGCGCCTCGTGCAGGATGCGCTGGGTGCGCAGCAGCAGGGCTTCGCCGGGCGCGGTCAGGCGCACACCCTTGGCGCTGCGCACGAACAGATCGACGCCCAGGCCCTGCTCCAGCTCGCGCACGGCGTGCGTGACGGCGGGCTGGGTCAGGCCCAGCCGGCGCGCCGCGGCACGGATGCCGCCGCTCTCCGCCACGGAGCGGAAGACGCCCAGTTGGCGCAGATTAAATCGGATCGGGGAATCGGTCGCCATACCACTCCAGTACCCGTGTATCGGCCCCAGCAACAGCTCTGGTGATCAAATCTTTTGATCACCCACCGAAGAATCTTGTCTTTTCAATGGTGATTCATTTGCTTACATTCTCAGCCCAAGTGCCTTTGCGGACCAATAGCGCGCGTGTACCGGCCTCCTCCACCCATTCAACTTTCTTGTCCCTGCAGCAGCGGCCCCGGGCCGGATCGGTGGCCAGGCCCATGAACATCCCGACACCCAGGCCCCGCGCCACGCCCGGTGGCGCCTTCGCGACCCCGCGCCGCCCGACAACCAGGCCCTGCGCGGTAGAGTGGGGAGCGCCCGAACGGCGGCAGGCACCCGGCACTGCCGCCGTCCGAGCCCCCCATCCACGGTAAAGAGGACACCATGGGCCTGCTCCCCGACGACCCGCTGCGGCATGCCGGCCAGGATGCCACCGCCCCTGCCCGCCTGGTGCGCCTGCAGCAGGAGATGCTGGCGCTGGACCTGGGCCTACCCCTGGCCGACGTGCTCGCCCGCATGACTGGCTGGGCGCGCACCCTGACCGATGCGGCGGGATGCGCCCTCTACCTGCGCGAAGACGGCGGCGGGTTCGTCTGCCGCGCGGTCGGCGGAGCCATTGCGGCGGCCGTGGGCGATGCCCTGGCCGGGCCCGGCGGAGACCAGGCCCCTGCGGCCATGCCCCAGACCGACGGGGCTCTGCTGAGGGCCCCGCTGCGCACCGCCACCGGAGTGCTCGGCTGGGTCTGCGTGGCGGCCGGCCCGCACGGCGCCTTCGGCGCACAGGCGCTGGCCGAGCTTCAGGTCCTGGGGGAATCGTTTGCCGCCACCCTGGTGCGCCACGGCAGCACCGCGCAGTGGCGGGCCGCGGGGGAGCAGTACCGGCTGCTGTTCGACCACAACCCCTTTCCCATGTGGGTGTCGGACCTGCGCTCGCGCCAGATCCTGGCCGTGAACCAGGCGGCGGTGCTGCACTACGGCTACAGCGAGCAGGAATTCCTCGCCATGGACGTGCGCGACCTGTGGCTGCCCGAGGACCGCCCGGAGTGGGAAAAGACGCTGCGCAGCACGGAGGAGGTGCAGAAGGTCACCGGCATCAAGCGGCGCCACCGGCGCAAGGACGGCTCGGTCATCGACACCGAGATCTCGGCCGACCTGGTCGATTTCAATGGCCGGCGTGCGCGCCTGGTGCTCGCCAGCGACGTGAGCCTGCGCGTACGCGCCGAGCGCGAACTGGCGCGAGCCAGCCGCGCGCAGCGCATGCTGAGCGCCTGCAACGAGGTGCAGATCCGTGCCGGCACCGAGCAGGCCCTGATCGAGGAGGTCTGCCGCATCACGGTGGAGATCGGTGGCTACGGCATGGCCTGGGCCGGGTGGCTGCGCGGCGGCAGCCTGCAGCTGGCGGCCCAGGTGGGCGACGACAGCGGCCTGCTCACGGCCCTGGAAGGCGCCTGGAGCGACCCGGCGCACGCGGCCTTGCGGCACACCCTGGAGCAGGCGCTGGCCAGCGGGCAACTGGCGGTGGCCGAAAACCTCGCGGGCCAGCCGGCACCCGAGCCCTGGGCGCGCTTGGCACTGGCGCACGGTTTTCAGGGTGCGGCCTTTCTGCCGCTGGGCCGCGCCGGGGGCGCGCTGGGCCTGCTGGGCCTGTGCACCCGGGAGCCGCTGGTGATCGGGGCCGAAGAGGCCAAGCTGCTGCAGGACCTGGCCAACGACCTGGCGTTCGGCATCGAAGGCCTGCGCGCCCAGGCCCGCCAGCAGGCCCTGCAATCGGCGGTGGCCCGGGTCGCCGCCGCAGTCTCCGCCGGCACGGGGACGGCGTTTTTCGAGCAGCTGGTGCGCAGCAGCACCGAGACCCTCGGGGCCCACGGGGGCTTTGTGGCACGCCTGCATGCAGGCGGCGACGGCGAACCGGCGCAGGCCCGCACGCTGGCGGCGGTGGCGCTGGGCCAGTCCGTCGCCGACTTCGACTTCGCCCTCGACGGGTCGCCGCTGGCACCGGCCCCAGAGGAAACGCATGGCACCGTACAAGGTACTGCGGTGGAGCAGTTTGCGGCCCGGGTGCTGCCGGGGCTGCCGTCCCATACCTGCATCTGGCGCCGGCTCGACAGCGCCTCAGGCCGCCCGCTGGGCGCAATGGCCCTGCTGTTCGACAGCAGCCGCGAGCTCGATGCCATGATGGCCTCCACGCTGCACATCTTCGCGACGCGCGCGGCGGCCGAGATCGAGCGCCAGGAGGCCGATGCCCAGATCCGCGACCAGGCCTCGCTGCTGGACAAGGCCCAGGACGCCATCATCGTGCGCAGCCTCGAAGACCGCGTGCTGTTCTGGAACCGCAGCGCCGAGCGCCTGTATGGCTGGACACCCCAGGAGGCCATGGGCCGGTCGATCTCGCACCTGCTCCACGACGATGCCCAGGCCTACCAGCAGGCGATCCGCCATGTGCTGGCCCTCGGGGAATGGAGCGGTGAGTTCACCCAGCACCGCAAGGATGGCAGCAGCCTCACTGTGGAGGCGCACTGGACGCTGGTGCGCGACGCGCAGGGCACGCCGCGCTCCATCCTGGCGATCAACACCGACATCACGCAGCGCAAGGTGACCGAGCTGCAGATCCAGAAGCTGGCCTTCTTCGACCCGTTGACCGGCCTGCCCAACCGCATCCGGCTGGTCGACCGGCTGCAGCATGCGCTGGCCACAGGGGCACGCAACGGCCGTGGCGGCGCCCTGCTGTTCATCGACCTGGACAACTTCAAGACGCTGAACGACACGCTCGGGCATGACAAGGGCGACCTGCTGCTGCAGCAGGTCGCCACGCGCCTGAAGGCCTGCGTGCGCGAGAGCGATACGGTGGCACGCCTGGGCGGTGACGAGTTCGTCGTGATGCTGGAGCAGCTCAGCGGGAGCGCGAACGAGACGGCCCTGCAAAGCCGCACCGTGGCGGAGAACGTGCTGGGCGCGCTGAACCAGCCATTCGACCTGATGGGCTATGAGCACCGCGGCACCTGCAGCATCGGCATCGCCCCCTTCGTCCAGACCGAGGAGGTGGGCGAGCTGCTCAAGCGCGCGGACCTGGCCATGTACCAGGCCAAGACCGCGGGCCGCAACACCCTGCGCTTCTTCGACCCGGACATGCAGCAGGCCGTGACGGCCCGGGCCGCGCTGGAAAGCGACCTGCGCCAGGCGCTCGCGCAAGACGAGTTCCTGCTGCACTGGCAGCCCCAGGTCGACAGCCAGGGCGAGATGCTGGGCGTCGAAGCCCTGCTGCGCTGGAAGCACCCGCAGCGCGGCATGGTGTCGCCGGCGGTGTTCATCCCGCTGGCCGAGGAGACGGGCAGCATCCTCCCGCTGGGGCGCTGGGTGCTGGAGACCGCGTGCGCGCAGATCGCCGCCTGGGCGGCCCGGCCCGAGACCGCCGGGCTCACCGTGGCCGTCAATGTCAGCGTGCTGCAGTTCCGCCACCCCGACTTCGTCGACCAGGTGCTGGCCGAGCTCGACAAGGCCGGCGCCAACCCGCGCCGGCTCAAGCTCGAACTCACCGAAAGCCTGCTGGTCAGCGACATGGAGGAGACCGTCACCAAGATGGCCGCGCTCAAGCGCCGCGGCGTCTGCTTTTCGCTCGACGATTTCGGCACCGGGTACTCCTCGCTCTACTACCTCAAGCGGCTGCCGCTCGACCAGCTCAAGATCGACCAGTCCTTCGTGCGCGACCTGCTGAGCGACCCCAACGACGCTGCCATCGTGCGCACCATCGTGGCCCTGGCCCAGAGCCTGGGGCTGCATGTCATCGCCGAAGGCGTGGAGAACGAGAGCCAGCAGCAGTTCCTGGCGGAGCATGGCTGCCACGCCTACCAGGGCTATCTGTTCAGCCGGCCCCTGGCGGCCGAGCAGCTCCAGGCCTTTCTGGAGGCTCGTACACACGCGGCATGAGGCGCCCGGCCGTATCGGCGATCCATTGCGATGCCTGAAACTGGCACTGCCAAGGCCAGTGCCCCGCGCAAGGGCCGCCCCGCCGCGGAGGCGGCGTATCCAGCGCTTGCGCTGGGGGCGTCCCCCTCCCGGCTCGCGCAGCGAGTCGAGAGAGGGGTGAAGGCGCGAAGCGACTCAGGGGGTGCTCACTCAGGCGCTGGCGCGCGAGACGATCTCGAAGCCGATGTCCAGAATCGGCTGCTCGATCGCGCGGCCTTCCGCACGGTCGTCGATGAACTGCGCCGCCGTGCGGCCGATGCGCGTGCCGTCGATGCGCACCGTGGTCAGGGCCGGCTGCAGGCTGGCGGCGAACTCCAGGTCACCCAGGCCCACGACGGCCAGTTGCCCAGGCACCGACAGGCCGCGCGCCTGGGCCTCGATCAGTACGCCCAGGGCCAGCATGTCGGAGCTGCAGAACACGGCATCGGTGCCGGGATGGCTGGCCAGCGCCTCCCCCAGCCCGCTGCGCCCCGAGCCCAGCGTGGTGGGCGCCGGCACCAGCACCGCGGGCACCTCGGCCGCCAGGCCGAGCTCGCGCGCCGCGCGCCGGAAACCGCCCATGCGCAGGCGCGCCCGGTCGTCGTTGGCACCCAGCAGCAAGGGATGCCGGTAGCCGCGCTGGTGCAGGAAATGGCAGACGGATTCGCCGATGCGCTCGTGGGAGAAGCCCACCAGCATGTCGATGGGGGTGGGCGTCAGGTCCCAGGTCTCGACCACCGGAATGCCCGCCGCCTGGAGCTGGCGCCGGCCTTCCACCGAATGCATGATGCCGGTGAGCACGATGCCATCGGGCCGGCGCCGGATGATGGCATCGAGCAGCGCGTCCTCGCGCGAGGCGTCGTAGCCGCTCTGGCCGATCATCAGCTGGTAGCCGCGCTCGTCCAGCGCCTGGTTCAGCGCGCGCACGGTTTCCTGGAACACCGGCCCCGTCAGCGTGGGCAGCACCGCGGCCACCAGGCGGGCGCGCGAGGAGCGCAGGCCGCCCGCCATGCCGTTGGGCACGAACCCGGTCTGGCTGACCACCTCGCGCACCTTGAGCAGCGTGGCAGGGGCCACCCGCTCGGGATGGTTGAGCGCGCGCGACACCGTCATGGCGGAGACACCCGCCAGGCGGGCGACGTCGTGGACGGTGAAGGCGGGGGGCTTTTTCATGGGGTGGCGTGGGCCCGGATGATACTGGCGTGCCGCAGCCAGGGTCCAGCGGTAGCCCCGGCGACCCGGCAGGGGCGCACAGGTTCACCCGTATCATGCGCGCCATGCTTGCCAAGTTGATGAGTCTTCTCCTGCTGGGAATAGTGCGGTTCCTCACCGGCTCCCAGGCCCGCTGGTATGGTTGCCCGCCCAAGGCGGAGCAGCGCATCTACTTTGCCAACCACCAGAGCCATGCCGACATGGTGCTGATCTGGGCGGCCCTGCCCGAGGAATTGCGCAGCATCACGCGCCCGATCGCCGCCAAGGACTACTGGACCAAGACGCCGTTTCGCCAGTGGATCACCACGGCCGTGTTCAATGCGGTCTATGTGGACCGCCAGGCCACACCGGCACGCCCGACCGCTGTGGAGCCCGCCCCCGGCGCCACCGCCCTGCCCGAGAGCGAAACCGCCTCGGCCGGCGGGCCGGACCCGTCGCCCGAGGCCCCGCCCAGGAAGCCCACGCCCGAGGAACTGCGCGCCGCGCTGCCCGAAAGCGACCCGCTCGCGCCGCTCGTGAAGGCGCTGCAGAGCGGCGACTCCATCGTGATCTTCCCCGAGGGCACGCGCGGCCATGGCGAGGAGCCCCAGGCCTTCAAGTCGGGCCTGTACAAGCTGGCGCAGATGTTCCCGCAGGTGGTGCTGGTGCCGGCCTGGATCAACAATGTGCAGCGTGTGATGCCCAAGGGCGAAGTCGTGCCCGTGCCCATCCTGTGCTCGGTGACTTTCGGCGCACCGATCGAGCTGGCACCCGACGAGGAGCGCCGCCCCTTCCTGGACCGCGCGCGCCGCGCCGTCATCGCCCTGAGGGAAGTGTGAGATGAACAACTTCCTTCGCAGCCTCACGGCCACCCAGCAGATCGGTGCCCTGTTCCTCGTGGTGTTCGGCATCCTGTCGATCACCACCATCTGGGCCTATGTGCGCATGCTGCGCGAGCAGCATGCCGACGACCCCATGGCCGAAGCCGATGCCCTGGAGGCCAAGCGCTTCTGGGGCCTGCTCAAGACCTCCTGGGCCATGGCCACGGTGTTCTGGATCGGCTGGGCCCTGGGCGACACCGTGGCCACGGTGCTGTTCGCCATCGTGGGCTTCTTCGCGCTGCGCGAGTTCATCACGCTCTCGCCCACGCGCCGCGGCGACCACCGCAGCCTGGTGCTGGCCTTCTTCGTGGTGCTGCCGCTGCAGTTCTGGATCGTGGGCAGCCGGCATTTCGACCTGTTCACGGTGTTCATTCCGGTCTATGTGTTCCTGGCCCTGCCCGTGGTGAGCGCGCTGGCCAACGACCCGCAGCGCTTCCTGGAGCGCAATGCCAAGCTGCAGTGGGGCATCATGGTCTGCGTCTACGGCATGAGCCATGTGCCGGCGCTGCTGCTGCTCGACTTCCCGGGCTACCAGGACAAGGGCGCCTTCCTGGTGTTCTTCCTGGTCTTCGTGGTGCAGACCTGCATGGTCGTGCAGCACCTACTGGGCCGGCGTTTTCCGCACAAGCCCGTGGCGCCGCAGGTGAGCCAGAGCTTCCAGTGGGTGAGCTGGCTGGCCGGCGTGGCCGTGGGCGGCCTGGTGGGCGCGCTGCTGAGCTTCATCACCCCGTTCAAGCCCGGCCAGGCGCTGGGCATGGCCCTGCTGGCCTGCGTGGCCGGCAGCCTGGGCCACCTGGTGATGAAGGCGCTCAAGCGCGACCGCGGCATCACCAGCTGGGGCATGCAGGGCATGTCGGTCACCGGGGCCGGCGGCCTGCTCGACCGGGTCGATGCCCTGTGCTTCGCAGCGCCGGTGTTCTTCCATTCCGTGCGCTGGTACTTCGGGCTATGAGGATTCTGGGCATCGACCCCGGCCTGCAGACCACGGGCTTCGGCGTGGTCGACGTGGACGGCCACCGGCTGAGCTACGTGGCCAGCGGCACCATCCGCACCACCAGCCTGGCACTGGGCGACCTGCCCGGGCGCCTGCGCATGCTGTTCGACGGCATCACCGAGGTGGTGGCGCGCTACGAGCCCGACACCTCGTCGGTCGAGATCGTCTTCGTCAACGTGAACCCGCAGTCCACGCTGCTGCTGGGCCAGGCGCGCGGCGCCTGCATCACGGCCCTGGTGGCCAGCGACCTGCCGGTGGCCGAGTACACCGCCCTGCAGATGAAGAAAGCCGTGGTCGGCCATGGCCGCGCCACCAAGCCCCAGGTGCAGGAAATGGTGCGCCGCCTGCTCTCCCTGCCCGGCCTGCCGGGCACCGACGCTGCCGACGGCCTGGGGATGGCCATCACCCATGCCCACGCGGGTGCGGCCATGGCCCGCCTGGGCGAGGCCGGCACGCTGCAGCGCCGCCAGCACGCCATGTACAAGGGCGGCAGAAGTTACTGACCCCCCTGAGTCGCTTTGCGCCTTCCCCCTGAGGGGGACGCCACCCGTGGCCTGGCAAAGCCAGCTCCACGATGGCACTGGCTTGGGGCGCGCCAGTACCCGGAACTGCTTACTTTCCTAAACCACGTTTGAGTTCCTTGAGCAGCAACAGCACCTGGTTGGACGCATGGCGACAGCTGCTGTTGAGCAACTGCACTGACTGCTGCTTCTCGCCCGACTGGAACAAGGTGACCACGGCCGCAGCCTGCTGGTGGAAATACTTGTGCCGCGCCACCAGCATGCTGAAGGCGGGGTAGTGGCCCAGGCGCACGCGGCCCGTTCCATACAGCCAGCGGCCCAGGTCGCAGCGGTCGTCCTGGCAGACGCGCTCGGGGCGCATCACTTCGCTGCTCACCCCGTTGACCATGTCCTGCAGTTGCAGGCGCCAGCGCTCATGGCTGGCAATGGCCGCATCGATGTCGATCTCGGTCATGAGCATGGTGGCGTACTCGGCATCGAGCACCAGTTCGCTGCCGTTGTCTTCCATGGCCCAGGTGGTGTCCGGGCTGGTCGGGTCTTGCTCCCGCATCTTGAACAGTCGGCTGAAGAAACCCATTTTCCATCCCGCTTTTTTTGGTGTGCGGCAGGCCCCTGCGCCTGAGAGGTCACGCCATTTGAAACATTCTGTGTAGCGTTTTGCGTTTTGGCTACCAAAAAATGGCATACCCCTGTCGGCATGTGCACTGCAGCCCTGCTGCCAGCCTCGGCTCTCGGCCCCGGTGCAAGCAGCGCCGGCCGGGCCGCACCACAATGGGCACATGACTGAACCTGTTTCCCCCCGTACCGCCCTGTCCATGCTGGACCTGGTGGCCGTCCGCGATGGCGGCACCGTGGCCGATGCCCTGCAGATCGCGCTGCGCACCGCCCAGCACGCCGAAAAGCTCGGTTTTGCGCGCTACTGGCTGGCCGAGCACCACAACATGGCCGGCATCGCCAGCTCGGCCACGGCCGTGCTGGTGGGGCATATCGCGGGCGGCACCTCGCGCATCCGCGTGGGCTCGGGCGGGGTGATGCTGCCCAACCATGCGCCGCTGGTCGTGGCCGAGGCCTTTGGCACCCTGGCCGAGCTCTACCCCGGCCGCATCGACCTGGGCCTGGGCCGCGCGCCCGGCACCGACCCGGCCACCATGCGCGCCCTGCGCCGCAGCCGCGTGGAGACCGCGGACGACTTTCCGCAGGACGTGGCCGAGCTGCAGCGCCTGCTGGCCGCGCCCGAGCCGGGCCAGCGCCTGGTGGCCACGCCCGGTGCCGGCACCAATGTGCCGATCTGGCTGCTGGGTTCGAGCCTGTTCTCGGCGCAACTGGCGGCCGAGCGCGGCCTGCCCTACGCCTTTGCCTCGCACTTCGCGCCGCGCCTGCTGCACCAGGCCATCGACCTGTACCGCAACCTGTACCGCCCCTCGGCGGCCTGGCCCAAGCCCTACCTGGCCATCGGCGTGCCGCTGATCGCGGCGCCCACGGACGAGGAGGCCGAGTTCCTGGCCAGCAGCACCTACCAGCGCGTGCTGGGCATCCTCACCGGCGACCGGCGCCTGCTGCTGCCACCCGTGGAAAACTATGCGGCACGCCTGCAGCCGCAGGAGCGCGCGGCCATCGGCGACTTCCTGGCCGCGGCCGTGATCGGCGGCCCCGAGACGGTGCAGGCCGGCCTGGCCGATCTGGTGCGCGAGACCGGTGCCAACGAATTGATGCTGGTGAGCGACGTCTACGACCCGGCGCTGCGCCTGCGCTCGCTGGAAATTGCGGCCCAGGCCCACGCGGCACTGCAGGCCGCCGTACCAGCCTGATGCGTCAGCGCGGACCCTGCAGGGCGCGCGCCACCGGTATGGCCACCTCCATGTAGGTGGCCTCAAGGTCCGGCGCGTTGCGCGCCGCGACCACCGTCAGCCGGCGCACCGGGTCATAGACGATGGCGCACGAATAGCCTGCCGTGGAGCCCCCATGGCCCAGGAACACCGTGCCATCGGGCAACTGGTGGCGCATGACCCCCAGGCCATAGGCGTAGGTGAGATCGCCAATGGGCTCGGCCGGCACGAAGCGCAGCATCTGCGCCAGGGTGCCGGGCTGCCGGTAGAGTTCACCGCCGAACAGCGCGGCGGCAAAGCGCGCCAGGTCGGCTGTGCTCGTCACCAGGGCATGGCCGCCCGCCGCCCCGGCCATCGAGGGGGAGATGCGGCTGACGTCGCGCAGGCCTTCGCCGTTGATCGGCTGGTAGCCATGGGCGAAGGGTGCGGGCATCTCCAGGTCCGCCGGCTCGGGCAGCGACGAATCCGCAAGGCCCAGGCGCGCCATCAGGCGCTCGCGCACCTGGCTGCGCCAGCTCCTTCCTGTGGCCTGCTCGATGACCAGGCCGAGCAGGATGTAGTTGGTGTTGGCATAGGCATGCGTGCCGGGTGCGCTCTGGCCTTCCTGCAGGGCCATGTCCAGGTACTCCTGTTCGCTGCGCAGCCGCTCCGGGTGGGCCAGCACATCGGCGTCGTGGGCCTCGCTGGAGGCGGTGTCGCCCAGGCCGCTGGTGTGGTTGAGCAGATGTTCGAGGGTGATGGCACGGCGGTGCGCGAAGCCGGCAATGCGCGCGGCCGGCAGCAACTGGTCGAGCGGTGTACCGAGCGCGAGCCGCCCCTCCTCGACCAGTTGCAGCACCACCGTGGCGAGCATGAGCTTGAGCACGCTGCCGGCGCGAAAGCGGTCTTCGGGCCGCATGGGGGTGGCAGGGTCCATGGCACCCAGGCCCGCCGCGTAACGGGTGACCTGCCCCGAGGCGTCGCGCACCGCCACCAGCGCGCCAGGCGGCGTGGACGCGGGCGCGGCACGCTCCAGCAGGGCCTGCACCGCGGCCTGCTCGCGGGGCGGCGCGTCGCCGCCCCCGCCGCAGGCGGACAGCAGGGCCCCGGCCAGCAGCAGGGCGGTCATGGAAAGGGGCATGGTTCGGACAAGGCGCACAGCGGTGGCTCCATGGGTGGTTGAAAACCCGCGCATGCTAGGCAGGGCTTCCTTTGCGCCAGCTTTGCCCGCCTGGCATAAGCTTCGCCCCAGCCACCCAAGAAGGGACTTTCGACATGCACCTGCTTCTCATCGAAGACGATCTGGACCTGGGCGCCGACCTCCAGAAGGCGCTCAAGGCCTACGGGCTGAGCAGCGAATGGGTGCGCAGCCTGGGCCAGGCCCAGGCGCTGTGCGAGGCTGCCGGCGACGAGCCCCTGCCCTATGCCTGCGCCGTGCTCGACCTGGGGCTGCCCGATGGCGAGGGCCTGTCGCTGCTGCGGGGCTGGCGCCGGACCGGGGTCGCCCTGCCCGTGATCGTGCTGACCGCGCGCGATGCGCTGGAGATGCGCATCGCCGGTCTTGATGCGGGGGCCGACGACTACGTCATCAAGCCGGTGCAGGTGGCCGAGCTGGCCAGCCGCGTCCAGGCCGTCACGCGCCGGGCGGCGGGCCAGTCCTCGAGCACCTGGAATGTAGGCCCGCTCACCATCGACATGGGCCGGCGCGAGGTGCGCACCTGCGATGGGCCCGTGCCTCTGTCGCCGCGCGAATTCGCCATCGTGGCCGAGCTCGCGCGCCATGGCGGCGACGTGGTGCCCAAGCACCGGCTGGCGCGCGCGCTGGCCCCCCTGGGCGAGCCGCTGGAATTCAGCGCACTCGAGTGGCATATCCACAACCTGCGCCGCAAGCTGGGCGAAGACAGCATCCACACCATGCGCGGCGTGGGCTACCGCATCGCCGGGCTGCAGCCATGAGGCTGCGGCCCTCCTCCCTGCTGCGCCCTTCCATCGCCCGGCGCCTGCTGCTGTCGCTGCTGCTGGCCAGCGCGCTGGTCTGGGCGGCCATCTACGGGCTCGGGCACGGCATGGTCTATGCCGAGGAAACGGGCAGCTTCGACCGCGAAATGCTCGCCCTGGCGCGCAGCATCGACCGCCTGGCCAGCACTGCCGCCGGCGACGAGGCACGCTTCACGGCAGCACTCGAAGGCCTGGACGCACGCATCCAGAGCGATACCGAACTGCTCAACTACCCCGTGGGCTTTCTGGGCTTTCAGGTGCGGGACGCCCAGGGACGGCGGCTTGCGCGCGGCGGCACCGGGCCCGATGCCCTGGCGGACGGGCCGGACGGCTATGCCGACCTGGGCGGCACCCAGCCACACCGGGTCTACCGGCAGCACAGTGCCGATGGCCGCTACCGCATCGAGGTGACCCAGTCGCACGACAGCCGGCGCCTGAACTTCGACTCGGTCATGGTCAGCAGCGAAGGCCTGCTCCAGCCCCTGCTGGTCGCCTTCCCCCTGGTGCTGCTGCCGGTCTGGCTCTCGGTGCACACGGGGCTGCGGCCGCTGCGCCAGCTGTCCCGGGAACTGGCACAGCGCCCACCCGGACACCTGCAGGCGCTGTCGGTCAGCGCGCCGCATGCCGAGCTGGCGCCCGTGGTGCACGAACTCAATGCCACGCTGGCACGGCTGCGGGAGTTGCTGCAGCGCGAACGCAACTTCCTGGCCGATGCCGCCCATGAACTGCGCACGCCGCTGGCTGTCATCGGCGCGCAGCGCGATGTGCTGCAGCACAGTGGCAGTGCCCCAGAGCGCCAGGAGGCGGCCGAGCGCCTGGGTGTCGGCATCGAGCGCGCCGGCCGCCTGGTCGGGCAGCTGCTCACGCTGGCGCGGCTCGATGCGGACATGCTGCACGAGTCCGTGCCCGTGGACCTGGCCGACATCGCCCGCGACTGCCTGGCGGCCCACTCAGGCCCGGCGGCAGCGCGGGGCACCGTGCTGGCCTACCTCGGGCCCGACCACCTGCCCACCCAGGGCCCGCTGCAGGTGTTCGAGTCCATCACCGACAACCTGGTCGGCAACGCCATCCGCCATGGCCACCCGGGTGGGCGCGTGGAGCTGCAGCTGGGCTGCCAGGCCGGGCGCATGCAGCTGGAAGTGCGCGACGATGGCCCCGGCATTGCCCCGCCCTGGCGCGAGGCCATCTTCGAGCGTTTCGTACGCGCCCCCGGCAGCGGCGCGAGCGGCTCCGGGCTGGGGCTGGCGGTGGTGCGCTCGGCCGCCAGGCGCATCGGGGCCACGGTGGACCTTTCGGCCGGCATCGGCGGCCAAGGCGCCGGGTTCCGCGTGCAATGGGTGCCGCCGCAGGAATGCCCGGCCCCGCGCAACGGCCGCTGACAAGGTTTGCGGACCAGCCCACGGGCAGCGGGCCCATTGCCGCTACCATCCTGGGTTGACGAGGGTGCATTGCCCCGGCACTTCCCAACCGCCCACCACCACCTGCTGCATGCCCGCTTTTTCCTTTGAAGCCCTGGACGCCCAGGGCCAGACCCGCAAAGGCCTGATGGAGGCCGACACCGCCAAGTCCGCCCGCAGCCAGCTGCGCGCGCAGGCTCTGGTGCCGATCGCAGTGGAACAGGTCCAGACCGGGCAGTCCCGCGACGGCTCTGCCCAGGGCTGGAACCGCAGCCTGTTCACCCGGCCGGTGTTCAACGCCACCGGCCTGGCGATCTGGACCCGGCAGATCGCCGGCCTGGTGGGTTCGGGCCTGCCGCTGGAGCGGGCCCTGAGCGCCCTTTCGGACGAGGCCGACGACGACCGCCAGCGCCACCTGGTGGCGGCCCTGCGTGCCGAGGTGAACGCCGGCTCCACCTTCGCGCGCGCGCTGGGCCAGCACCCGCGCGAGTTCTCCGACATCTACTGCGCCGTGATCGGCGCCGGCGAGCACAGCGGCAACCTGGGCCTGGTGCTCGAACGCCTGGCCGATGACCTCGAAGACCGCCAGGCCCTCAAGGCCAAGTTGGTCGGCGCCGCGCTCTACCCGGCCATCGTGACCCTGGTGGCGATCGCCATCGTGATGTTCCTGCTGGGCTATGTGGTGCCCCAGGTGGCCAGCGTGTTCGCGGGCTCCAAGCGCGCCCTGCCCTTCATCACCACCGTGATGCTGGGCATCAGTGCGCTGGTGCGCAGCTACGGGCTGGCCCTGTTCGGCGTGCTGGTGCTGGGCGCGCTCGGCCTGCGCTGGTCGCTGAAATCGGAGGCCGTGCGCGAGCGCTTCGATGCCGCCTGGCTCCAGCTGCCCCTGGTGGGCAAGCTCGCGCGCGGCTACAACGCGGCGCGCTTTGCCGGCACGCTGGCCATGCTGGCCAGTGCCGGCGTGCCCATTTTGCGTGCCCTGCAGGCCGCTGCCGAGACCCTGAACAACCGTGCCCTGCGCGCCGACGCACTCGACGCCCTGGTGCTGGTGCGCGAGGGCGCGCCCCTGGCATCTGCCCTGGCGCAGAAGAAGCGCTTTCCGGGCCTGCTGTCGATGTTTGCGCGCCTGGGCGAGCAGACCGGCCAGTTGCCCGTGATGCTGCAGCGCGCCGCCGCCCAGCTCTCGGCCGAGGTGCAGCGCCGCTCCATGCAGCTGGCGACCATCCTGGAGCCCTTGCTCATCGTGGCCATGGGCCTGGTGGTGATGGCCATCGTGCTGGCCGTGATGCTGCCCATCATCCAGCTCAACCAGTTCGTGAAGTAGACAAAGCCATGGCTGCCACCCTGGACGACAAGCTCGTGGTCGCGATCTCCTCGCGCGCGCTGTTCAACTTCGAGGAAGAAAACCGCGTCTTCAACGACAGCGACGACCGTGCCTACGTGGAACTGCAGCGCCAGCGCATCGACATTCCCGCGGCGCCCGGCGTGGCGTTTTCGCTGGTGCGCAAGCTGCTGGCCTTCAACACCACCGAGCACCAGCGGGTGGAGGTGGTGCTGCTGTCGCGCAACGACCCGGTGAGCGGCATGCGCGTGTTCCGCTCCTGCGTGGCCCATGGCCTGCCCATGGTGCAACGCGGGGTGTTCACCCAGGGGCGCGATCCGTTCCGCTACCTGCGCCCGCTGGGAGCGCACCTGTTCCTCTCGGCCAACGAGGCCGATGTGCGCGAAGCGCTGCACCTGGGCTACCCCGCGGCCCGGGTGCTGACCGAATCCGTGCGGGCGGGCGACTCCAACCCCCACGAGGTGCGCATCGCCTTCGACGGCGACGCCGTGCTGTTCTCGGACGAGGCCGAGCGCATCTACCAGGCCGAAGGCCTGGCCGCCTTCCAGCGGCACGAGACCGACAAGGCGGCGCAGCCCCTGCCCGACGGCCCCTTCAAGCCCCTGCTGGCCGCCCTGCACCGGCTGCAGCATGCAGGCGGCACGGGCATGCGCATCCGCACCGCGCTGGTCACGGCGCGCAGCGCACCGGCGCACGAGCGCGCGATCCGCACGCTGATGGACTGGGACATTGCGGTGGACGAAGCCATGTTCCTCGGCGGCCTGGCCAAGGGGGAGTTCCTGCGCGAGTTCGAGCCCGACTTCTTCTTCGACGACCAGACCGGCCATGTCAACTCGGCCTCGCTGCATGTGCCCGCGGGGCATGTGAACAGCGGGGTGTCCAACCCCGTCACGCTGCTGGCCGACTGAAGTGAAGCACCCCCTGAGTCGCTTCGCGCCTTCCCCCTCTCTCATATTGCTTCGCAATCTGGGAGGGGGACGCCCCCGGTGCGGCGGGGCGGCCCTTGCACGGGGGCACTGGCCTCGGCCGCGCCAGTTTCATGCGTAACGGGTGGCGCGCTGCGCAATGAATAGCTGATACGGATTCGCCTTCAACGCGAATCCGTACAGGCGCCCTGCGCCACCCAGCCTGCAAAGTTGTGCAATGGTGTGCAACTTGTGGTGAAAGATGGCCTCTGACCGATTGCAAAGGGCACCGGCGGGCTGCATCTGTGGGACCATGGCCCATCACAAGGATTTGAGCGCATGAAGAAGACGATTTTTCTGGCCTGGGGCGCTGCAGCCCTGGTGGCGTGCAGCCTGGCCTCCGCACAGGCGCCGGTTGCGCCGCCGCCCGCCGACACCGAAGGCCTGTCCAAGGGCGAGGCCAAGGCCATCCGCGAATTCAAGATGCTGGATTTCAACGGCGACGGCAAGCTCAGCCGGACCGAAGTGAAGCTGTTCCCGCGCCTGGCCAATGCCTTTGACGAGGCCGACACCGACCACGATGGCTTTGTCTCGTACGAAGAGGTGCGCGCTTTCGCGGCCAAGTACCGCGCCGAACGGGATCGCGCCAAGCAACAACAGGCGCCTGCTGCCCCCGCTCCTGCAGCCAGCGCTCCCTGATCCCAATCGCTATTGGTTCAATAGCAAAAATCCACCCTGCCGGGCGCCGTCGCCGCGCCCCAACCTGCCACCCTGCCTACAGCCCGGCCGTGCGCTTGACCTTGGGGTCCGAGTAGGTCAGCGGTTCGTTCTTGACCTGCTGCGCCAGGCGCTCCTGCAGGGTCACCTTGTTGATGTCCTGGGCCATTTCGACGGCGCTGCCGCTGGCGCGCCACATGGACTGGATGAATTCGAGCAGTTGCTTGTAGATGGGCTCCGGCGGCGGCTCGGGCGGCGCTTCCACCGTTTCCTTCTTCTTCACCTCGGTCCAGTCGCGGTTCGGTGCCTCGGGTGCCGAGGGCTTGTCGGGCTCGCGCACGATGGCCCCCTCCCCCAGCCGGTCCATGGACTCGACGGGCAGCGGCGCATTGACAGGACGTATCGGCGGCGCCCCCGAGGCGCCGGTGGAATACAAATCGGCGCCCGGAGGACGCCAGGTCGGCGATCGATCAACAGGTGGCATTTGCATGGCAGGCCCCAGGTGGTGGATGGAATGGACAGAGGCACTTCCGGACTCTTCGTACATTCATAACGGCAAACAAAAGGGGAAATTGAGGTCTTTTTTGCCTTTAAGCTCAAATTTAAGGGTTTACCCCTAGATTCGAAGCCCTTTGAAGGCAAAAAAAAAGCCCGCCGCCCGCAAAAAGCAGGCGGCGGGCGGGTGCGCTCCCCGTCAGGTGCTCAGAGAAAGCGTTCGAGGAAGCGGCGCGACTGGCGGTCGAGCAGCGTCGTATCGGGCACCTTGAACTGCACGCCCTCGCCGGCTGCGATGAGCAGGCGGGTTCTTCCACCGAGCCGGCGGATGTCTTCTTCGGCCTTGAGCACCAGGCGGGCGGGGCCCCGGTCGGTTTCCACATCCCAGGTGCTGGGGGTCGAGAAACTCGATACCGCGGTTATTTTTTCGATAGTGGGCACAAACTCGCGCACTGCCAGTTCTTCCTCGACCAGGGCACGCCCGGCCGGGGGCAGCTGGTCCAGGCGGTCCAGCCACAGCAGTTCGTGGCCATCGCTGCCCACCAGGGACAGGCCTTCGGCAGGCGCGGCAATGGGGAAGGCGCGCACGGGCACCACGCCCTCGTGCAGGGTGCCGTCGGGCAGGGTGAGCACCAGGCGCCCATGGGGGTTGCGGTGCAACTGCACCGGGCTGGCGGGAGAAGGGGTCAGATCGGTCATGGCGGTGTTGTCATCCGTCGGTGGGCGGGCGCTCAGGCGCTGCCCGCAGGGTGGGCCGGGTGCAGCAGGCTGCTGTCCAGCAGCACGCCGGCCGCCTGGGCATCTTCCTCGGCACGGCGCGCCTGGGCTTCGTAGAGGCGCCAGTAAGCGCCCTGCTGCTCCATGAGTTCGTCGTGCGGCCCCACTTCCACCACTTCGCCGCGGTCCATCACCACCAGGCGGTCGGCCTTGCGCAGGGTGGACAGGCGGTGGGCGATAGCGATGGTGGTACGGCCCTTGACCAGGTTGTCCAGGGCCTTCTGGATTTCCTTCTCGGTTTCGGTGTCCACGGCCGAGGTGGCTTCGTCCAGGATCAGGATGCGCGGGTCGATCAGGAGTGCGCGCGCAATGCTGATGCGTTGGCGCTCGCCGCCCGACAGACCCTGGCCACGCTCGCCCACCAGCGAGTCGTAGCCGTGCGGCAGGCGCAGGATGAATTCGTGCGCATGGGCCGCCCGGGCCGCTGCCACGATCTCCTCGCGCGTGGCCTCGGGCTTGCCGTAGGCGATGTTCTCGGCAATGGTGCCGAAGAACAGGAAGGGCTCCTGCAGCACCAGGCCGATGTGGCGCCGGTAGTCGGCCACGGCGAAGCGGCGGATGTCCACGCCATCGACCTGGATGGAGCCGTCGGTCACGTCGTAGAAGCGGCTGATCAGGTTGACCAGCGTGCTCTTGCCCGAGCCGCTGTGGCCCACCAGGCCGATCATCTCGCCGGGGCGGATGTCGAGGTCCAGCCCCTTGATCACGGCGCGGCTGCCATAGCGGAAGCCCACGCCGCGCATGGCGATCGCGCCCTGCACCTTGTCCACCTGCACGGGCTGGGCCGGATCGGGCACGTTGCTCACGTGGTCCAGGATGTCGAAGATGCGCTTGGCGCCGGCGGCGGCCTTCTGCGTGACCGAGACGATGCGGCTCATGGAATCAAGCCGGCTGTAGAAGCGGCCGATGTAGGCAATGAAGGCCGTGAGCACACCCACAGTGATCTGGTTGCGTGAGACCAGCCAGATGCCGAAGGCCCAGACCACGAGCAGGCCGATCTCGGTGAGCAGCGACACGGTGGGGGTGAACAGCGACCAGGTCTTGTTGAGCTTGTCGTTGACCTCCAGGTTGTGCTGGTTGGCGTCACGGAAGCGCTGGGCCTCGCGCTTTTCCTGGGCGAAGGCCTTGACCACGCGGATGCCGGGGATGGTGTCGGCCAGCACGTTGGTCACCTCGGACCAGACACGGTCGATCTTCTCGAAGCCGGTGCGCAGGCGGTCGCGCACGGTGTGGATCATCCAGGCGATGAAGGGCAGCGGCACCAGGGTGACCAGCGCCAGCCAGGGGTTGATGGAGAACAGGATGGCCGCCGTCATGAGGATCATGAGCACGTCGGTCACGAAATCCAGCGCATGCAAGGAAAGGAAAACGTTGATGCGGTCCGTCTCCGAGCCGATGCGCGCCATGAGGTCGCCCGTGCGCTTGCCGCCGAAATAGTCAAGCGACAGGCGCAGCAAGTGCTCGTAGGTGGTGGTGCGCAGGTCGGCGCCGATGCGCTCGGACACCAGGGCCAGGATGTAGGTGCGCGCCCACGAAAGGCCCCAGGCCGCCAGGGCCGAGAGCAGCAGCCCGCTCAGGTACAGCAGGACCAGGCCGGGCTCGATCTTCTGGCCGTTCTGGAACGGGATCAGGATGTCGTCCATCAGCGGGATGGTCAGGTAGGGGGGCACCAGCGTGGCGGCCGTGGAGGCCAGGGTCAGCGCAAAGCCAGCGGCCAGCTGCTTGCGGTAGGGCCGGGCAAAACGCCACAGGCGCAGCAGCACCCAGGTGGAGGTCTGCGGCGGTTGGGCGCGCGCGCAGGCGGGGCATTCCTCGGTGTCGGGCGGTAGGGGCGTATGGCACTGGGGGCAGGTGGCCTCGTCCGATTCGGCGGCGCCGGCCGGCTGCTCGAAGCGCTGCACCAGGCGCAGCGCCTGGGCGTGCTGGCCCAGGGTGAAGCGCCACAGCGCCAGGCGCGCATCGGCATCGTGCAGCTCCAGGGCGCCGATGCCGCCATGGTCGTGCATGCGCAGTTCCAGGCCCGGGGCCCGGGGCCAGGTGCGCCAGGCGCTGGTGCCGGGCTCGCAGGCCAGCAGACGCTCGGAAGTCACCACCACCCAGCCCGTGGCGAAGCGCAGTTCGGCACTCAGGTCAACCTGTAACGTGGCCAGCACGTTCTCTTGGGAAGCGAGCATGGCCCGCAGATCGGCCCCCTGGGGGCCAGAAAAGACACCGGAGGCGTCCACAGAATGGTGATGTTGCATGTTGTATTGGGTTCTGCGCCCCTGGCAACCAGCCGTCACCCAGGGCGCCAAAGCGCGAATTCTCCCCGATACTGCGGGTTGGAGCGCCAAGGCATCCACCTGTAACGTCTGCGACCGCTCCCCGGCTGACAGCCGCCGCTGCCATCCGAGTGGAGCACAATATTCCCCATATTCTCGTTGCCCTCCCCCGCATAGCCTCCGAAAGGCCGGAACACCTACCCGCTGCAACCATGGCGAAATTCGACGACATCCAACTGCTTCGCATCAATTACCTGCGTGGACCCAACATCTGGACCTACCGGCCCGTGCTGGAAGTCTGGCTGGACCTGGGCGTGCTGGAAGACCACCCCTCCCACACCCTGCCCGGCCTGAACGAGCGGCTCACGGCCTGGCTGCCCGCGCTGATCGAGCACCACTGCGGCGTGGGCGAGCGCGGCGGCTTCCTGCAGCGCCTGGAAGAAGGCACCTGGTGCGGCCACGTGATGGAGCACATCGTGATCGAGCTGCTCAACCTGGCCGGCATGCCCACGGGCTTTGGCCAGACGCGCAGCACCTCGCAGCGCGGCGTGTACCGCATGGTGTTCCGCGCGCGTGACGAACAGGTGGCCCGCGTGGCCCTGGCCCAGGGCCACCGGCTCCTGATGTCGGCCATCAACGACGAGCCCTTCGACGTGGCCGCCGCCGTGGCGCGGGTGCGCACCGAGGTGGACGACCAGTACCTGGGCCCCAGCACCGCCTGCATCGTCACGGCCGCCACGGACCGCAGCATCCCCCACATCCGCCTGAACGACGGCAACCTGGTGCAGCTGGGCTATGGCGCAAGCCAGCGCCGCATCTGGACGGCCGAGACCGAATTCACCAGCGCCATCGCCGAAGGCATCGCCAGCGACAAGGACCTGACCAAGGGCCTGCTCAAGGCCTGCGGCGTGCCCATCCCCGAAGGCCAGGTGGTCAACAGCCCCGAGGAAGCCTGGGAAGCGGCCGAGGACATCGGCCTGCCCGTGGTGGTCAAACCCTCGGACGGCAACCACGGCCGCGGCGTGACCCTGGACCTGCGCAAGAAGGAAGACATCGAGGCCGCCTACCACGTGGCCTACCCCGAGGGCAGCGACGTGATGGTCGAACGCTTCATCCCCGGCGACGAGCACCGCCTGCTGGTGGTGGGCGGCAAGGTGGTGGCGGCCGCGCGCGGCGAGGTGGTGAGCATCACCGGCAACGGCCGCTCCACCGTCAAGGAGCTGATCGACAGCCAGCTCAACTCCGACCCGCGCCGCGGCTACGAAGAGGAATACCCGCTGGAGATCATCGACCTGGCCACCGACACCAAGGTGCAGCTCGAACTCAAGCGCCAGGAGCTGGAGGCCGATTCCGTGCCCGCAGCGGGCCGGGTCATCGTGGTGCAGCGCAACGGCAACGTGGCCGTGGACTGCACGGACGACGTGCACCCCGAGGTCGCCTACATCGCCCAGCTCGCCGCCAAGGTGGTGGGCCTCGATATCGCCGGCATCGACATGGTGGCGCAGGACATCTCCAAGCCCCTGCACACCCAGGGCGGTGCCATCGTCGAGGTGAATGCCGGCCCGGGCCTGCTGATGCACCTGAAGCCCGCCGTGGGCGCGCCCCGCCCCGTGGGCCAGGCCATCGTGGAGCACCTGTTCCCGGCCGAGGACCATGCCGAAGGCACAGCCGGCCGCATCCCCGTGGTGGGCGTGGCCGGCACGCGCAACACCGCCACCATCTCGCGCCTGGTGGCCTGGCTGCTGCACCTGAGCGGCCGCCACACGGGCGTGGCCTGCCGCGACGGCCTGTTCCTGGACCGCCGCCACGTGGATGCCACCGACAGCGCCCACTGGGAAGCCGCCCACCGCCTGCTCATGAACCAGATGGTGCAGGCCGCCGTGATCGAGAACGACGCGCGCACCATCCTGCGCGATGGCCTGGCCTACGACCGCTGCAAGGTGGGCGTGGTGACCGACATGGACGGTGCCAGCACCCTGGCCGAATTCGACGTGCACGAGCAGGACCAGATGACCAAGGTCATGCGCACCCAGGTGGACGTGGTGCTGGCCGATGGCGCCGCCGTGCTCAACGCCGCCGAGGCGCAGGTCGTGGACCTGGCCCGCCTGTGCGATGGCGACGTGGTGCTGTATGCGCAGGACCACACGCTGCCGGCGATTGCCGAGCACCGCGCCAAGGACAACGGCCGTGCCGTGCTCGTGAAGAACGGCCGCGTGGTGCTGGCCACGGGCAGCGCCGAGCATGTGCTGGGCTCGCTCACCGAGCTGACCTTCGGCCGCAACGCCGTGGTGCCCGACACCGACGCCCTGCTGGCCGCCGCAGGCGCCGCCTGGGCCCTGGACATTGCGCCCGACCTGATCGGGGCAGGCATCAAGACCTTCGAGCCCGACCTGCCGCCCCCCCCAGGACTGCGCACTTGAGTGCCTGAGAGACCGAACACTGCGATGACTCCGGGGCCTGCCCGCCCCGACGGACACTGAAAGAGATTTTTCCATGGATGTATCCCGCACCCGGGCCCTGCGCGGCCCCAACCTGTGGAGCCGCCACATGGCCATCGAGGCCGTCGTGGCCTGCGATGAGAACGAGCGTGCCATCCGCCAGATGGACGGGTTCGAGGCACGGCTGCGCGCCCTGTTCCCGGCCGTGGGCGCACTGCACCCCGAAGGCGGCGATGGCGACATCTCGCTGGCCCATGTGCTGCAGATCGCCGCGCTGGCGCTGCAGGCCCAGGCCGGCTGCCGCGTGACCTTTGCGCGCACCACGGCCACCACCGACCCCGGCGTGTACCAGGTGGTCGTGGAGTACAGCGAAGAGGCCGTGGGCCGCCAGGCCTTCGAGGATGCGCAGCAGCTCATCCAGGCCGCCCTGGGCAACGGCAGCTTCGACGCCGAAAAGGCCATTGCCGCGCTGCGCGAGCTCGACGAGGACGAGCGCCTGGGCCCGAGCACCGGCTCCATCGTCGACGCTGCCGTGGCGCGCGGCATTCCCTACCGCCGCCTCACGCGCGGCAGCCTGGTGCAGTTCGGCTGGGGCTCCAAGCAGCGCCGCATCCAGGCCGCCGAGGTGGACTCCACCAGCGCCGTGGCCGAATCCATCGGCCAGGACAAGGACCTGACCAAGCGCCTGCTGCATGCCGCCGGCGTGCCCGTGCCGCTGGGCAAGCCGGTGCAGAGCATCGACGAGGCCTGGGAAGTGGCCCAGAAGGTGGGCATGCCCGTGGTCGTGAAGCCGCAGGACGGCAACCAGGGCAAGGGCGTGACGGTGAACATCACCGACCGCGCCCAGCTCGAAGCCGCCTACAAGAACGCCGAGGAATACGGCACCGTGATGGTCGAGCGCTTCCTGCCCGGCCACGACTTCCGCCTGCTGGTGGTGGGCGACCAATTGGTGGCCGCCGCGCGCCGCGAGCCGCCCCAGGTGCTGGGTGACGGCCAGCACACGGTGCGTGAGCTGGTCGAGCAGGTCAACCTGGACCCGCGCCGCGGCGAAGGCCATGCCACCTCGCTCACCAAGATCCGCCTGGACGACATCGCCGTGGCGCGCCTCGCGGCCCAGGACCTGACGCCCGACTCCGTGCCGCCCAAGGGCCAGCGCGTGATCCTGCGCAACAACGCCAACCTGTCCACCGGCGGCACCGCCACCGATGTGACGGACGACGTGCACCCCGAGGTGGCGGCACGCGCCATTGCGGCGGCCCAGATGGTGGGCCTGCACATCTGCGGCGTGGACATGGTGGCCGAGACCGTGCTGCGCCCCCTGGAGGAGCAAGGCGGCGGCTTCGTCGAAGTGAATGCCGCCCCCGGCCTGCGCATGCACCTGGCCCCCTCGTACGGCAAGCCGCGCAATGTGGGCCAGGCCATGGTGGACAAGCTCTACGCCCATGGCGATGACGGCCGCATCCCCACGGTGGCCGTGACCGGCACCAACGGCAAGACCACCACGGCGCGCCTGATCGCCCACCTGTTCACGGCCCAGGGCCTGCGCGTGGGCATGACCAACACCGATGGCGTGTACGTCAATGGCCGCCAGATCGACAGCGGCGACTGCAGCGGCCCCAAGAGTGCACGCAACGTGCTGCTGCACCCCGAGGTGGATGCGGCCGTGTTCGAGACCGCGCGCGGCGGCATCCTGCGCGAAGGCCTGGGCTTTGACCGCTGCCAGGTG
>JAESFW010000284.1_pt1 | contig 44976 bp, 45 predicted proteins | sample 9269481 | NCBI WGS metagenome assembly JAESFW01 (sample SAMN14515350, study PRJNA621654) | algae metagenome | isolation source: Lyngbya sp. HA4199-MV5 and co-occurring heterotrophs from soil with... | place: USA: Ahupuaa O Kahana State Park, Hawaii | collected 2009-07-21 | reverse complement strand
TGCCGAAAGGCTCGAAGCTTGTCAAAATTACTCATAGTCAAGTGATTTGAAACGTCCTTGACTATTAAGCAGTCAGATCGTTCGGTCTGGCTGCCTTTCCTCGCTCTTTAGTCTAAACTCCAGTAAGGGATGAAGGCTAAAAAAGGCAGCAGGAGGCAGAGGGCAGAAGGAATGAGGGATGGAGGGGAAGGGGGAAGGGGGAAGGGGGAAGGATGAAGGCTAAAGGATAAAAAGCTGTAGCTTGCTTCCCGCAGGGTTCGCTGACTGCTGACCGCTGACCGCTAACCTCCTCACTCCTCACTCCTTGCCCCTCACCTCTCACTCCTCACTCCATTGGCTAGAATAATTGCAGCAGAATCAATTCACGGATGGGGAGGAACAAGGGGTGGATGAGCTAAGAGCCGCGTTGGAGTTGGCGACGGATGATGAGTTGCAGGATTTGACGGAGATTCTGTTTCGCCCCAAGTTTAATCCCCTGGATTATGTGAATGCGGCTGACCCGATCGCGGTGCAAAGTCAGGATCGTTCAGCCTGGTTGAGTTCGTTAGAAGAACGGTTTCGGTTTTTGGCGGCGGATGGGGTGACGGTGCTGAGTCGTAAAACGCAACGACTTACCTATCGTCAAATTTTGATTCAGGTCTGTCGGCATCTTAAATTGCCGTATCAGGGTTCGATATCTACCGTCGATCTGGAGGCAGAAGTTTTTCTGTCGCTGCTGTCGCGTGCCTGGAAGCAGTTGCCTGTGTCTGAGCGCGGCGCGTTGAAGATTCGGTTACAGCGATCGCTCACAAAGTCTCAACTCTTGCCCCAACTGCCTCTGGCGCTTCAGCAAGATCCACTCAGTTTGTTGGCAAAGGGCAGTGGTGCCATTGCTATTAGCTCAGTGCTACGTCCCCTTTTGGTGCAGCAGATTGCGCGTCAGTTTGCGATTCACTTTGCGACCTATCAGGCGGCTCAGCAAGCCGTGGCAGCAGGGGGCGCGATCGCCGCAACTCAGTTTCAAAACTATGTGGCATTGCAGACCGCACGTCGTGGGATGGCGTTGAGCGCCGCACGGTTAACCGCTGTTCGCAGCATTTTTGCGGTGGTGGGTCCAGCAATGTGGGCATGGTTTTTAGCAGACTTGGGCTGGCGGACGATCGCCACAAACTACGGTCGCATTATTCCCACCATTTACGCCCTTGCTCAGATTCGTCTTACCCGTGCTGAATGTTTTGCACTTGCTTAACCATCGCTATCCAGACTTTAAACAGTATTGTCATCGGCTCCAGGCAAGCGAACGATGACATTTAGAGATTGGTTGAAGGGCTTGTCATCAACCCAACGCCATCCCGATCGTTGGCTTCAGACCGATTGGGTGATCGTTCAATGGGCTGTCTTGGTGCTGCCGTTTAGCTCACTGCTGGGTAGCCTGGGCATTTTGATAGCGGCGATCGGCACCTGGAGACAGCGCTTTCCGATGATGGTACGCCGCCCTCTCAATTGGGGTTGGGCAGGGCTGACCTTGCTGATGCTGCTTAGTACAGCTCTTGCATATCGGCGGACAGAGGCGCTTTTGGGTCTTTTTAATTTTCTGCCGTTCTTTTTTGCCTTTGCCGGGTTGAGTGAGCTGATACAGACTCCTGCTCAACTGCGCCGCTTGGCATGGCTGCTGGTCATTGGCTCTGTACCCGTCGTGGTGATCGGTCTGGGGCAGCAGTTTCTAGGCTTGGCAGGCAATGTCAAAATTCTGTGGATTTTGATTGATTGGTCGATCGCTCCAACTGGCACGCCTCCTGGTCGCATGGCATCGATTTTCTTCTATGCCAATGTGCTGGCAAGCTATCTCTCGATAACACTGACGTTGAGTTTGGGGTTGTGGATAGAAGCGTTTGGGGGAAGAAAGGCAGAAGGCATTAGGGAGGCAGAAGGCATTAGAGAGGCCGAAGGCAGGAGGCAGAAGGCAGAAGGTAACGTTGATGGCTCCACAAGCGAAGCAGGAGGCAGTGAAGTTAGAAGGGATCAGGAGGCAGAAGTCAGGAGGCAGGAGTTAGGAAGTAACGTTGTTGGCTCTACGGGCGAAGTAGAAGGTAATGATGTTAGAAAATGGCAGGAAGTAGAAGGCAGGAGGCAGAATGTACACCCCACCCCCTACACCCTATACCCCACCCCCTACACCCTACACCCCACCAAAATATTCCTGACGATCGCCGTCTTCGGCAACGCGATCGCTCTTATCTTTACCAATTCTCGCAATGCCTGGGCGATCGCGGTTTTTGCCTGTCTTGCGTATGCGCTGTATTTGGGCTGGCGTTGGCTGCTGGTCGGAGTGGATATTGTGGTGAGTAGTGCGCTGGGTGCCGCGTTTGCTCCAGTGCCACTGCGAGATTGGCTGCGGACGATCGTCCCCGCATTTTTCTGGGCAAGGCTGACCGATCAGCTTTACACCGATCGCCCTGTAGCACAGCTTCGCAGTACGCAGTGGCAGTTTGCCTGGTCATTGGCACAACAGCATCCGCTCACAGGGTGGGGCTTACGTAACTTCAGCCCGCTGTACCAGGCACAGATGCAGTACTTCATTGGGCATCCTCATAATTTACTGCTGATGCTGGCAGCAGAAACTGGCATCCCGGCTGCTCTCCTTTTCTTTAGTCTGGTCGGTTGGGTCGTCGTGCAAGGTAGTCTTTTACTTGCGTCTCAGCATTCTTTCAGTCGTATTGCGATCGACGAGGTGAGCGATCGCCTGCTTTACTTCAGCTACCTCGTTGCCTTCACAGGCTGTGCCCTCTTCAGTTTTCTGGATATCACTTTGTTTGATGTCCGCATCAATCTACTCGGCTGGCTGTTGTTAGCCGCGATCGCGGGAGTGGTGTACGGGAGAAGAGGGGCGAGGGGGGCAGGGGTGAGGAGAGGGGTGTAGGGTGTGGGGTATAGGGTGCAGGGTGTACATTCCTGCCTTCTGCCCTGTTTAGCCTTCAGCCTTCAGCCCTCATCCTTCTGCCCTCTGCCTCCTGCCTTCTGCCCTATTTATTCTTTAGCCTTCATCCTTCTGCCTCCTGCCTTCTGCCCTCTGCCTCCTGCCTTCTGCCTTTTTTTAAGCCTTCATTCCCTATTTCTTCCTTGGCTCTGCATCCGTAACCCAGTTACAATAAGCAAAAGTATTAAGCTCGTTAAAGCGATAAGCAATAGGATTCTCGCGTGACTCAGGATCGGGCGACTCCACAAGAGAATGAAGGGGTGCGGGCACTACATCAAAAGGTGGTGGCTGCAAGCTATTACGGGTTAATGGGGTTGCACCCGTCGGCTTCTGTGCGTGAAATCCGGCAAGCCTATCGAGATCTCAGCAAGCTCTATCATCCTGATACCACGTCACTTTCGGCTGCGATCGCCACGGCCAAGTTTCAGCAGCTCAATGAGGCATATGCAACGCTGAGTAACCCTGAGCGTCGCACGCTGTACGATCGTAAGATTGGCTACTCTACCGTGCCTGTGGTGCAATCGGCGTTACACGCTGAGCAAAAGGCAGTTCGTACCGCGCAAGCTTCATCGGCTTATCTTGACCCCACTGATCGACCGCTCTCGCCTGGAGAAATCTTTGCTCTCTTTATTCTAGGCTTGACGTTTGTGGGGTGCCTGGTGCTGGCGATCGCCATTGGAATTACCAGAGGTGAAGCCGTTTTGCAGCCAATTACAGCGCAGACCCAAGCGCCCCCCCTGGAAACGGTTGTCTCTAACGATCATAGCCAAGCCGCAACTGTGCAAACAGAGCCTCCCACTGTTGACGTTGCCCAACCAGAGAGCATTAGCCCCTAGGGCGCGTCATCAATTCAGCTCAAAACCTTGCGGTGTCAGCATTATCGCGCCCGTCCCAACACACAAAGCTAGGGGCTGGAACCATTGCTGCAAAGTATGTATAGTCGTAATTGATGACAGCCCCTAGCTCCCGTACCGCTCCCTCCGTAACACTTATGTTCTCTCTCCCTCGTAATACGTCAATGTCACTTCCTGCCGCTGATACTCCCCTTTACAACCATCCCCTGCCCGAAATTGAGCAATGGCTGAGGGTCAAAGGATGCGAACAAGACCGCTCAGCGCGGCACTGCTGGCACATTCAGCATCCCAGTTGGAAGGCAGAGCTTTGTTTGGATATTGATCAACTCACGGTGCGCTACAAGCAGCCAAACGATCAGGACTACACGGTGCAGCGATCGTTTAAATACTCGTTAAGTCGGCAAGACGTTGAAGATGCTGTCTTTGCAGGACCATAAATCGGTCATAGGGGTTTGGATATAGATCCACTGCCTGTCGTTGGAAAACTCCGCTGATGCTAGCTTGAGCAACGACTGACTGTTAACTATTACATTCTTTGAAGTTTTACAGCCTTTTCTCGGAGAGCCTTCCGGCGGTGATGTAAACTTGGCGTTGACTCTAAAGCCTTCAGCGGTTCGATCTGCCCTTGATGAGCTGGTCTGCTGCAACGTATCAAGCATTCATTTGGAGCCCTTCATAATATGTCTCATACGGTCAAAATCTATGACACCTGCATTGGCTGTACCCAATGCGTCCGCGCTTGCCCTACTGACGTTCTAGAAATGGTTCCCTGGAACGGCTGCAAAGCGGGTCAAATTGCCTCATCGCCCAGAACAGAAGACTGTGTTGGCTGCAAGCGGTGCGAAACTGCCTGCCCTACAGACTTCTTGAGCATCCGAGTCTACTTGGGAGCCGAAACTACCCGCAGTATGGGTCTGGCTTATTAGAAACGTTGTTATCACGTTTGTTTGATCCATGTGGGTTCAAAGCAAAAGGGGAGCGATCGCTCCCTTTTTTTGTCATGCAGACTCTAATCAAATTTAGACCTCCGATTTCTTAAAGAAATCGGAGGTCTTGCCTTCATGAGCAACATGGTTTCTCGTTCGCTAAAAGTAGCTTAGAGATTGCAGACCACATTTAAGAACTCGCATTACCCAGTAAGCCACCTGACTCCACGGCTGCACGCTCTTTCGCTAAGCGGCGCTTACGAGCGTACATCTGAATGGCGATCGCAAAGCCAAGCACCATTGCCACAATGCCCCAAACCGTCAAATCCGTGGGCAAGCTGTTTTTGAACACAGCCAGCATCACGATAACCACAAAGAAGATAGTCGGAACTTCGTTAAACCAGCGAAAGTGTTGAGCATTCATCCTGCACTCATCCGCCGCGAGTTGCTTCATCAAGCGCTTGCAATAGTGGTGATAGCCCAGCAAAAGGGCAACGCACGCCAGCTTAACGTGCATCCAGGGCTGCTTGAGCACGTCGGGTTCCGTGGTGACGAGACCGATCGCCATTGCCACAGTCAACAGCATGGCAGGAGTCATGATGATGCTGTAAAGGCGCTTCTCCATAATTTGATATTGGCTTTTCAAAATGCTGCGGGCGGGTTCGGGCTGTTCGCTGGCTTCAGCATGGTAAACAAACAGTCGCGGCAGGTAGAACATGCCTGCAAACCAGCACACAATGCCGACAATGTGAAACGCCTTAAACCAGTAGTAAGCCATGCATCAGCCCTCTAAAACGCTTAGATCTAAAGTCTCGAATTCTAAACTACAGACTAAATTACAGCCAGTGGGACAACTCTTGTGCGTTGCGATTGCAAACTTAATCATTTTGCGATTGCAAATTTAATCATTTAAGGCTGCATCCGCCTAAGACTTGCATCAGCTTAAAGCTGAGCTCGCTAAACTGCATGGTTAAACAGAGCGTCTAAATAAACTCGTGCAGCTCGGCGATCGCAATCTCCATTTTGCAACAAAAAGAGGGACAATGCAGCCGCAAAGACACGATCTTGATCCCAATCGGGATGGGTTTCAAGATACCGAGTCAGTGCCGTATGAAGTTCTTCAGGAATCTCTGCCAGGATGCTAACGGTCGTACTCATGAGAACCTCAGGTGATGCTAGGGCAAGTGGGCATTGATGTGGGCAAGATACATTCAACGTCGCACCCTGATAAAAAGCAGGCAGCACAAATACAGCGCTATGGCGACAAACTGACGCAAGGACGCTGGCAGGCGCTCAGTTTGCTGTGGAAGGATCGCCTTACCAGGCTGATCTCAAAGCGCTTGTGTGGGTAAGTGCCTCATTGTGCCTAGACGCAGGTTGCCTTGTCAATGCGGCTCCCCCCCGTCAGTCCTTATTATGCCGAGAAAGACTAACGGAGCAATCGATGTTTGCGGGTGATCCCCGTTGCATTACTTAACATTTCAGGGATACTTCTCAGATGTGCGGCGGCGATCGCCAAAACCCTGCTTAAGACACAGAAGCTCGATTCTACCGTTCAAGGTTGTGGAAAAGAATAACAAACCTGTGGAAAACTGGCAAAAATCGGTGGAAAACCTGTGGAAAGCCTGTGGAATGAATGGGGAAAACTCTGGCGGAGGATAAGAATTGCAAAACCTTAGAAAAGTCAGGGTTTTGGCACTTTCGTGGTGAGAGGTGAGGAGTGAGGAGTGGGTAGGGAAGCAGGCAGAGGGAGTAGAGGGAACAGAGGGAGTAGAGGGAACAGAGGGAGTAGAGGGAGCAGAGGGAGCAGTTCAAAACTCTCTTCTCATTCCCTACTCCCTATTCCCTACTCCCACCTTCTACTCTCTGCCTTCTGCCTTCTGCCTTCTGCTTTTTTTCCAACCAACAACTCCCGCGCCCTCTTCCTTCAGTTTTTGAAGTACGATCCTAACCAAGCGCGATTCACTCTTAGGACGCTCTCTGTTTTCTCTGTGAGACTTTCGACAACATGAATTGGTGGCAACGACTTAAAAAAAATCCTCTAGCTCAGTTTGGCGCGGTGCTGCTGCTGGTCTTCTATATTGCGGCGATCGGCGCTGAATTTATTGCCCCCTATGATCCCTATGTCTCCCAGCAAGATGGAGCGCTGCTTCCGCCCACGCAGGTGTATTGGCAGGATCAATCCGGGGCGTTCATTGGTCCGCATGTTTACCCCACCACTCAGGGTCCTGTGGATTTGAATACGGGCGATCGACAGCTCGTCGTCGATCGTACTAAGCCATCGCCATTGCGTCTTTTTGTCATGGGCGACGAGTACCGCTTGTTTCAGCTCAAATTGCCCCTACCCACCAAGGTTTCGCTAACAGATCCCAGGTTCGATGAAGTGGAGCTGTTCGGCGGAATTCCTGGACGTTTGCATTTGTTTGGTGCCGCTGGAACAGGGAAATTCAACCTCTTGGGCACCGATGAACAAGCCCGTGATCAATTTAGCCGTTTGCTACATGGGGCACGCATCAGCCTCAGCATTGGGTTAGTGGGCATTATTATTTCTTTTCCGCTAGGTCTGCTAGTGGGAGGCATTTCAGGTTACTTTGGCGGCTGGCTCGACAGTGTGCTGATGCGTCTGGTCGAAGTGCTGATGACGATTCCCAGCATTTATCTTTTAGTGGCTTTAGCGGCGGTCTTGCCACCGGGACTCAGTAGTGCCCAACGCTTTTTACTCATTATTCTGATTACGTCGTTTATTCAATGGGCTGGCTTAGCGCGAGTCATTCGTGGGCAAGTTTTGTCGATTAAAGAGCGCGAGTTTGTGCAGGCGGCGCGGGCAATGGGTGGGCGATCGCTCTACATCATCCTGCGCCATGTGTTGCCTCAAACAGCCAGCTATGTCGTGATTTCGGCAACGCTTTCCATCCCAGGTTTCATTGTGGCAGAATCGATTCTTAGCCTGATTGGGTTAGGCATTCAACAGCCCGATCCTTCCTGGGGAAACATGCTGTCGCTGGCAACCAACGCCTCCATTCTGGTGCTGCAACCCTGGCTCATCTGGCCTCCCGCGTTGCTGATTATTCTCACCGTCTTAGCGTTCAACCTGCTGGGCGATGGACTCCGAGATGCCCTCGATCCGCGTAGTGTTTCGCGGTAAGTAACGTAGGATGTGTATAGCCTACTCTTCGAGAAGCAAGCTACGGCATGGCTTCGCTAAAGGCGGTAGCCGTAACGCATCAAATCCTTTAACAGCATGGGTTACTTTTCTGGTATATCCGTAGGACTTTTCGCTAACCCATCCTACGAAAAGCTACAGGTTTGCTTGAGACAATTAGAAATGAGTAAGCTTTCAAGCCTTGAATTGTTTGGTTAGAAAACGATGAGTACGGGTGAATCGTTTGAAACAATGCTCACAGGTGGTCATCCAAACTCGCTTGGCAGAACCATTGAGGTGGTTGATTTAGTGTTAGCAGATCCCGCTAAACTTTCAGAGTTGTATCAGTGTTATTTCGGCAACGATGAAATCGTTCGACTTCGCACATCTAATGCCATTAAGAGAATATCCCGTGAAAAACCTGAATGGCTGATTCCCTATATTGATCAACTTATTTCTGAAATAGCCACCATCAAGCAAGCATCAGCCCAGTGGACGCTAGCAAATTTGTTTCAAACGCTTTCAAGCTTTATGTCAGCAGAACAGAAACAGCACGCACAAGACATTCTGAAACAGAACCTTGAAACCAGTACAGATTGGATTGTTTTGAACAACACAATGGAAACGTTAAGCGAATGGGCAGCAACAGATCCAAGCTTAAAGGAGTGGTTAATGCTTCAGTTGGAAAGGTTAAGCAACGATCGCAGAAAATCTGTTGCGGAACGGGCTAAAAGAATTAGAGCGAAGTTGTAACTGCGATCGTTTGGGAACTCTCTAGCGTTAAGCTCATTCGTTAGGGTCGATGCCCATTGCCCTCAGTCGTTCTGCAAGCTGCTCAGCACGTTGTTCGGCTTGCTCGGCTCGTTGACGCGCTTGTGTAGCCTGTTGTTCTGCCTGGTTAGCTCGCTGTTCTGCCTGGTCAGCACGTTGTTGTTCTTGCTCGGCACGTTGAGCAATTTCGACGTAGCTCAAAAAGGGTTGCTCATCGGGGCGGTAGAGTTGGAGTTCTGCGCCAGAGAGGTCGAAGCGGATACCAAGGCGAGGGCTGACCCAACCATCTGCCGGAGTGATAACGACTAACTCTTCACCAGAGCGCGTGAGAGCGGTTAACTCGATGCCATCGGGGTCGTAGATGTAATATTCCTCCACGCCGTAGCGCTCATAGAAGCGTAATTTCTCCACCATTTTTGTGACGCGGTTGCCAGGTGACAGAATTTCAAACACAACCTGAGGCGGGATGTTGTCTTCTAGCCACTGTTGGTACGAACCGCGTTCGCAAAGCGTCGCCCCTGGCGATTCGCCTTTTGGTCTGCCAAACGCCACCATGACATCAGGTGCCATCCGCTTTTTAGGATCGCCTTCAACGGGATACCAGAGGAGATCGCCTGCGACAAACACCGTTTCCTGGTCGGCAAACAACCACTCCAGATTTTGCTGGATGACAACAATCCACCGAAACTGTTTGGTGTTGTCCGCCATTGGTTGCCCGTCGCTGCTGGGGTAATGAAGACCGACTGTTGGGGAAGCTGGCAGTTGAGTCACCATAGCTGCAATGCCACAAACGGCTCAAGGTAAGGGTCTTGCGTCTACAGTAACATGATGCACTCTGGCGATGCTCAGGTGACGACGGGATGCTGCCCATAAAAGGGGAGTGCCTCTGACCAATGGGGTCTTTGTCCCTGCTGCCACTGCTGACGGGCGATCGCCAGCACACCAGAGACAGAAGTACCCAAGCCTCCCTCTGCCCGAACGAGATGGTAAGGACTCTGCCAGTCCGCCAGGGTTTGCTGCCAGTCTTCCAAACCCATCACGGCATCTGGAAGCAGAGTTTGGAGTCCAGCAGCAGCGGGTTGATAGATCGCTCCAAAAACTTCACCACGTTGGGCAGGCATCTGTACCGCAATCTGGAGGCTCTTGTCTGCGACCGTTGTGTGAGCCAGCGCTGCCAGAGTCGAGACGGCAAAGAGAGGAATGTCTAATTGCTGTGCCAGCGTGCGTGCGGTGACAACGCCAAGCCGGGTACCTGTAAACCCACCAGGACCGATCGCCACTGCCAGAAATGCCAGATCTGCCCAGCGTTGGGGTTGCAAAAAAGCAGCGAGATGGACGTGCAAATGAGTAGATAACTCGCGTCCCAGATCCCAGACCTGGGTACGATCGTCCCCTGCAAAATTGTCGATCGCCAACCCCAACTCTGGACTGGCAGTGTGAATAGCTAACCCGTAGTGGGCAGAGTCAACAGTCAATGGGAAATCCTTATCAATCAGTTTTGAGTTTAAACAGTTGTTAGTTGTTGGTTGTTAGTGCATGAGTCGTTCCTGACTCCTTCTAAAAATTTTTCTTGGATGCCCATTTCTGGTATGACTGGAAGGCTTTAGGGCTATAAAACTAAAAATCAAAAACTTCCTTGCCTCCTGCCTTCTGCCCTCTGCCTCCTGACTCCTTCTAACAACTAACAACCAACAACTACCCTACTCAGTTTGGCTTACAAGCTGCGATCGGCGCTCAATAATGCCTTGTCGAAAACCCAGCACGACCAGGATATTGGAGAGCGTGAGAAAAGATTCAGCGCCGCCGTGAAGCCAATCTACATCTGCCAGATTCGCACCATACGCAGACTTGGCATAAATCCCGGCGGGAATGGTAATGGCGACAAACACTAACAGCGTATAGAACCCGATCAATGCCAACCGGGGTGTTTGTCTAGAGCGGGTGAGAAACCAGAGAAAGCCAAGATAGGGAAAGAGGGAAACGGCGAACAGCGTTTCTTTGGCTATGGGAAAGATGGATGGCAGCAGGAGCGGTAACGGTACGAGCGTGTTTAAAGAGAGCGGGTTGCTATCCAATCGCCCTACCGTTGCCGATCGCCAGATCCACCATGCCGCAACCATTTGCGTACAGTTTCCCACCACAGTCATGGAAGCTTGTAGGGTGACAAGCCACTCTAAAGATGCTGCATTATCAAAGAAGTGCCAGGTGCAGGCACACATCGCACTCACCAAAGCAGGCAGCATGGCAATCGACAATCCCCACCAGGCACGATTTTGGCTCACGTCGCCATACGTCCAGATAAGCCAGATGGCGGCAATCCACTCAACGACGCTAGAGATGTGAATCACCCAGGTGGGGATCGATAGGGCATGCATCAGGCAGCAATCTCCGCCAAAATATCGCTGGCGTGAGTGTCGGTCTGAATGGAGGTGTAGACCTTTTCAATTTTGCGATCACCACCAATGACATAGGTGACGCGCTGGGCATAGAGAGTACCGTTGCGCTCCATGATTACGTCGTAGGCTTTGGCGATCGCGCCATCCACATCCGCCAGCAGCGGAAACGGCAGGTTGAATTTTTCGGTGAACTGCTGATGCGAGAGTTCGTCATCCAGGCTCACGCCAAAGACCGTAATTCCCTGGCTGAGATATTGCTCGTAGTTATCCCGAAAGCTGCACGCTTCCTTGGTGCAACCGGGCGTATCGTCCTTGGGGTAGAAATACAGCACGACCGTCTTGCCTGCATATTCCGATAGCGTCACCGTCTTGCCGATCGTATCTTTGACGGTGAAGTTTGGAGCGGTATCACCCACAGATAAGGGCATAGGTTCACTTCCTTGCTTATACGGGATCATTACGGATTGTAATACCGATTCAGTGCTTTTGGTGAGTGTTGCACCGCACGTAACGTTCCAAAACAAACTCAGCACAAATGCCACAAAATTCTGTAGCATAAAATACGAAATTAACTTTTGCGCCTTAATTTCCCTGACCGTTGCCTGCGTTGTCCTTTACTGGGGTGTTCATCCAGGGACGATCGCTCAACAGCAGGACTTCCAATCTGAGCGCAATCAGCAGACGAGCAATGAAACTGGACAAATTTCGACTCTGCCTTCAACGACAATCGCTGGAATGGGCATTCCTCCAGCCTTCCCCTGCCTCTACGATCGCGGGGCACAGTGTCCAAGCCGCGATCGCGCCTTCTACATGGGTCAAGCTGCGATCGCTGCCGACAACTTATTGCTCAGACGAAGCCTTACTCCTCTGCCAACAGTCCGAACAGCAATGGCTCGCCTGGGTTCCCGACTACGGCGAAATCACCTTAGAGCGCGAAGAGTTTGAACTATAAGTGTCTTGTTTGCGTAAGAAGGCGTTGATTGGGAGTCAGGAGTCAGGAGTCAGAAGTTAACGTTGTTGGCTCCACAAGCGAAGCAGGAGTCAATGACGTTAGAAGGAGTCATCTTTTTAAGCCTACTGCTCCGTAGAAGCAAGCTATAGCCTTTAGCTTTATCCCTCATCCTTCTGCCCTCTGCCTCCTGCCTTCTGCCTTTTTTACCCTTTAGCTCTGAGCCCTACTCCCTACTTCGCAAATATTTCTGCACATCCCGCAAAACCTGCTTTGCGCCATCGAAGCTCAGTTTGGCGATCGCCTGCTCGTACTCAGCCCACGCATAGGCTTGAATTTCCTTTGCCTGACACTGAACCGTGGTTGTCTGCACCCAGGCTGGAAAGTAGATGACCGTTTTTTCAAAGCGTCTGCCGCTGCGGGTAAAGGGATATTGCTCTGAAAACGAGATGCCCTCAATCAGGGTATAGTCTGAGATGCCTGTTTCTTCCACAAACTCGCGGCACGCGGCTTGCAAAGCCGATTCTCCTGGATCAGCGTGTCCTTTCGGGAAGCCCCAGTGTCCTGCATGATGCTGAATGAGAAGGAACTGTTGCCCGTTAGCCGTTTGGAGGATGGGCACAATACCAAAGGCTTCATCTTTGGCGACGGTTGAATTAGCCATGCGAGGTGGATTGAACGTGATGCGGTTTGAACGTATTGAGGCAGTTATAACAACTGTTTGGGTGTTTGTGTACACCAGCTCTGTGGTTTCCAGCGTGAGGGAACCGCTTAGTGCGTGCGGATATTGTCTGAGCCGCGATCGCGCCCACTCGACAGACAACTGGCATACAGGTTAACTATGATAATTCTGATCAAGCGGCGATGGCTACGGCTTCCTGCCCGTGTTTCCGCAGCAGTTCCATGAGTTCATCCCGATAGTCGTGAAAAATGGCGTGACGTTTGACGGCATGGCTGCGTTCAGGCAGTTTCACCACAATCTCTTTTCTCACCGTTCCCGGACGTGCGCCCAACGCATAGATGCGATTGGCGAGAAAGACTGCCTCTTCAACATCGTGGGTGATCATAAAAACGGTAATCTGCGTCCGTCGCCAGAGGTCGAGCATAAATTCATGCATCGCTTCTTTGGTATGCACATCGAGCGCACCAAACGGCTCGTCCAGCAGCAAGACTTTCGGTTCAGACGCAAGGGCACGGGCGATCGCCACCCGTTGCTTCATGCCACCCGATAGCTCTTTAGGGAGCGCTTTGGCAAATTTTGCTAACCCCACCACATTCAGGTAATAGCTGGCTTTCTCTTGCCGTTGCTTTTTGCCCATCCCTTGCAGTTTGAGTCCGAATTCGGCATTCTCCTGCACGTTCATCCACGGGTATAAGGTGTAGTGCTGAAACACCATGCCGCGATCGGGTCCAGGACCTGTGACAAGCTGGTGATCGATTTTGACTTCTCCTGTAGTGGGGCTGTCGAGACCTGCAATTTGTCGCAACAGGGTTGATTTTCCCGATCCTGACGCACCCACCGCACAAATAAACTCGCCCCGCTCAATCACCATATTGATGTCTTTCAGGACAACCAGCGTCCCTTGCCCCGTCTCAAAATGTTTGTTCAGTTTGTTGATTTGTAAGTACATCGAGTGACCTCTAGAGTATTTAAGGGCGATCGTGTAGCTGAGTCTTGAGTTTTACATCGAATTTAGAAGGCAGAAGAAGGGAGTAGGGAGTGGGCTAAAGGCAGGAGGCAGGAGGCAGGAAGCAGAAGGCAAAGGAGTTTTTGGTTTTTAGAAGGAGTCAGGAACGACTCAGGCACTAACAACCAACAACTAACAACTCCTAAGCTGACCGCTGACTCCTCACTCCTCACTCCTCACCCCTCACCCCTCTCACCGCTTCTGACTCGCCCAACGGCAGGAAACGCGCAGGGCGTATTGAAACAGCAGGTCAAAGGCTAAGCCAATGACACCGATAACAATCAGCCCGACAAAAATCTCGTCGGTTCTCAGAAAGCGTCCGGCAACGCTAATGCGGCGACCTAAGCCTTCGGTAGCAGCGATCAATTCTGAAACGATCACTAACTGCCATGCGGCTGCCAGATTAATGCGGCAGGCATCAATAATACCGGGCACCACATAGGGCGCAATCACCTGTAAAAGCGTCTGTAGGCGGTTCCCACCCAGCATGTAGGTGGCTTCAATCAACTCTTTTGGCACAAATTTGACGGTATCCATCACCATGAGGGAGTTGAAGAAGAACACACCGATAAAAATGAGCATAATTTTGGGTTCTTCGCCAATACCCAGGTACAGAATGAGCAGTGGGATGAAGGCAGGTGCAGGCATGTAGCGCACCAAGCCAAAAAGCGGCTCCAGCAGTGCGCGAATGCTGGCAAAGCTGCCCATCAACACCCCAACGGGAATCGAAATTAGTGCGGCAAAGAAAAAGCCAACGCCCACCCGCCACAGACTGGCTACGGTGTCTTTTTGCAGATCGCCTGTGCTCCAGAGGCGCTGAAAGGCGGCAATAACGTTGGCGGGGGACGGCAAGAATTTTGGATCGAGCGTGCCAAACGTCGTGACCAACCACCACAGCACCAGCGGCACCAACAACGAAGCAGTCATTAACCCCCAAGTCATGGACGATGGAATGTCTTCGGCAAGTCGCCAAAAAGTCGTCGATCGCAATGATTTTGCTGGTCTGGTAGTGCGACTTGGTCTGGTTGGTGCGCTGGATTGGCTCATGGTGTCATGGTAGTAAGGGAAGTAGCAGACGCTTGCGTAACCGTACCAGAGCAGTGGTGAGTGGTGCTGTTCCACTAACAGCTAACAACTAACAACCCACAACGGCTCTAAGCCAACAACTTCTTCATGCTTTCTTTGCCTTAGCAGCATAGGCTTTGACAAAGCGATCGTCAAAGAGCTTCGTCAAATCTGGCTTTGTCTTTGCCAGACCCACATCGGTCAGAAACCGAGACATTTCCTGAGCCGCAAAGCTCAGGGAAGTCATGTCTTTACCAGGTTGAAACGCTTTTAAGTTTTCCTCGACGGTAAAAATCTTGGTGCCGTCGGCATACGCTTTGTACTCATCCACAGAAACGCCGCCTCGCTTTGCCATAATGTCGATCGCCTTATCTGGGTTGGCTTTAATGTAGTCCTGCGTGGCAAACCATGCGTCAACCATTGCCTGTACCTGCTCAGGGTGAGCAGCCACAAACTTGCGCGTGAAAACCAGATGGTCAGGAATCGCTCCTGGAAACTCCTTCGAGCTAAACAATTCCTTACTCTTGGGACGCTTGAGTGCTTGAGTGGTAAACGGTGCGAAAACGCCGACTGCATCCACTTGCCCCGCCACAAACGCGGCAGCAGCCTTGCCAGTTTCAAGGGGCTGAAAATTGATGTCTTTGGGTGATAGCCCTGCTTTCCTCAACCCTAAAAGCAGCAAGAAGTGATCCACCGTCCCTTCTTCTGCGGCGACTTTTTTCCCTTTCAGATCGGCGATCGAGTTAATGCCCTCACGCACGATAATTTTGTCGTTTCCGGTGGAGTTGTCGTTCACCAGCACCACGACTTGGTCAGCACCCCCTGCAACCGCGCTAATGGTATCGTTCAATGTCTGCGAGTTGGCATCAATCTGCCCAGCCGTGAGCGTGTTGATCGATTCCAGATACCCATCGAACCATTTCAAATCGACCGAGACCTTGCTCTTCTCAAAGATTTTTTCATCCTGAGCGACCTGCCACGGAAACCACCCGGGCCATGCACTAAAGCCTAACCGTACAGTCGTTGCACTGCCAGCATTGCCGGATGGTGAAGGCGAGCCGCCCGATTGGGTGGACATCTGGCTGGCTGGATTAGAGCAACTGACAATTAGTGCCAGACTGACCAAAAAAAGCCCTGCACTGGCAAGTAGCGATCGAAATTTCATTGCATGTCCTCGCGAGAAAGCAAAAGTGGCGAAAAGAAGCGGTTTGGCTGTCTACTCGTTGTCTGTCGGCTTTTGTGGCAGTCGAGGGGCGTGATCTCCTTAAGCGCCAAGGAGCAGCAGTGAGAACGACAATTGAATCGCCTGAGGTACTATACGGTTGCCTGGAGGTAGAAGCAGCAAAAAACCCGAAAGTGCAAGCACCATGTCGCATGGTTACCTGTTCCTCCCGGGCTTTTGTCCCGCCGTGTAGCCAGTAGAGTGCTTTGATGCAATCAAATTCACCCAGCATGGCTTGCCTCTCTCGGACCGATCGCCTGAGCCATTTGCCCAAACTGGAACCCTAGAAGCGGTTAAATTGTTAAACAAACCCACTGACCTTCACTACATTGAACGAATCCAGATTGAACGAACCCAATCAGCCATCGATCAAGTGAGGAAAGAGCACCGATCGCCTCTCGTCAAACAGAAAAGCCGCAAGCGACAGGGTGATGCAAAGAAAATGTATACAGTGCGCTTTAACGTTACTTGTAGCAACCCAAATTGAGAAAAGATGTATCAAAGGCAACGAAATTCTGTACGATCGCGTTTCAACCGCTCAATCTGCCGTGCTGCACAGCGATACCTGTGCGTAACCAAAATAAAACGCCTAAGATAGGAGCTAGCCTCGCCAACGCACCTCAAAGCGCGTTTGTTTTTGGCTAGGTCGATCGTCAACTTTGAATTTTTTATAGTCATAACGAGCGGCAATGACGGCTAATTTAAGACCACGTCACACCATTGAGTACCCAGATCAAACGGTGCATCGGGCAGAGCAGTCCATGCGATGCGCTCCTTTTAAGCTCAATTTGTTTAGCACAATGGTGCAGCAGAGTGTTTCCCTCACGGCGATTTCGGGGCACTCTGGGGTAGCCAATCAGTATACTCAAACCCCGCTCTCAGAGCTAATTGCCGAAGCAGAGCTACTCTGGTTGATTCAGGTGGGGCTACTGCGCCGAGAAGTGGATGGGCAGGGGCTGACCGATAGTTTTCGGGTGACACCACTGGGTCGCCAACTGGTGCAGAAATGGCAGGCACAAGGCGACTCTATTCGCATGACACCGACGCTGGTCGATCGCCTCCAGCACGCCTGGAATCGCTGGTTTCGTCTACCCGTATGACGTTCAAAGCAATCAAGAAAGGTCGTGGATCAAGGCTCAGGAATCAAAGATGAATGATGAACTAGAAACATGGGTTCCTACAGGTGTGCGGCTAGTAGCCGCACCGATCGACTCGATTGTGCGGTTCGCGTCTAGTTCACACTACAGCAGCAAGGTGCAATCTTTAGCCGTTAGTCTGTCTCATGAGGGATTTGCATGAAAGCCATTATGGTTGTGGGTACCACCTCCCACGCGGGAAAATCATTGATCACGGCGGCGATCTGTCGGATTCTCAGTCGTCGTGGTTGGCGAGTCGCTCCGTTTAAGGGGCAGAATATGGCACTCAATGCATACGTTACGTCCAGTGGTGGTGAAATTGGTCATGCACAGGCAGTGCAGGCATGGGCGGCAGGGGTGGCACCCTGGATCGAGATGAATCCGATTCTCCTCAAGCCCCAGGGCGACATGACCTCTCAGGTGGTCATCAAAGGCAAAGCGGTTGGCAAAGTAGGCGCGGCTGAGTATTACGAACAGTACTTTGATATCGGCTGGCAAGCGATCGAAGAATCGCTCCGGCGCCTGGGTGAAGAATTCGACATGTTAGTGTGCGAGGGCGCAGGCAGTCCGGCAGAGATTAACCTCAAGCACCGCGATCTGACCAACATGCGGGTTGCCAAACATCTCAATGCTCCCACGATTCTGGTAGTGGATATCGATCGCGGTGGTGCCTTTGCTCATGTGGTTGGCACACTTGAACTGCTCGATCCAGACGAACGGGCGTTAATCAAAGGCGTGGTGATCAACAAATTTCGAGGACAGCGATCGCTCCTGCAATCTGGCATTGATTGGCTAGAGGAACGCACAGGCATTCCCGTCATTGGGGTAATTCCCTGGCTTGACCAGAGTTTTCCAGCCGAAGATTCCCTGAGCCTGATTGAGGGTCGCTCAAGCAATCCTACAGGTGATCTCAACATCGCTGTGGTTCGGTTGCCGCGCATCTCCAACTTCACTGATTTTGATCCACTGGAGTCAGAAGCGACCGTCTCGGTCAAATACCTCAGCCCCAAACAATCCTTAGGGCATCCCGATGCGGTCATCATCCCCGGCTCTAAAACGACGATCGCCGATCTCATCGTGCTGCACAAAACAGGCATGGCAGAAGAAATTCAGAACTACGTGGCGGCTGGTGGCACAGTGTTGGGCATTTGCGGCGGCTACCAGATGCTCGGCAAAATTTTGGCAGATCCAGAAGGCATTGAAGGGCACGAAGGTCGCTACAAGGGGCTGGGACTGCTCCCACTCAAAACGGTCATCGCGGGGCAAAAAGTCGCTCGACAGCGCCTGGTCACGTCCAACTTTCCACAGGAAGGGCTACCCGTTGCAGGGTACGAAATTCACCAGGGTCGAACGCGCCTCATTGAAGGCGAAAATATTCAGCAGCTCTTTGACGACCCTAACTTAGGCGTAGTGGACGAGACCCAATCCGTTTGGGGCGCTTATCTGCATGGCATTTTTGATAATGGTCCCTGGAGGCGTGCATGGCTCAACCGTTTGCGGCAGCAGCGCGGCTTAAAGTCGCTTCCTACTGGCGTACCTAACTACCGCGAACAGCGTGAACTGATGCTAAATGCCTTGGCGGATGCCGTGGAGCCACACTTGAACCTGACGGCTGTGTTGCCACAGGATCATTAGCAAGAAGCATCTGGTGATCAGTCTTAAATGGTGCCAGGTCGCCAAACCCGAATGTCCACAAGGCATCAACTTAAGCAGACGACCGTACCTGAGCAGACGACCGTGTAGCGGGTTCTTCCTTGATACCAAAACGTTTCAGTTCAAATTGCGATCGCCAGCAAAACGCTTTCCCACAAAATAAGCGCACCCTTATGCTGGCGCGCTTAAATCCCTAACCCTTTCGGTACAACATACCCGTTTGTCCTAATGCTCAAAGGTTACAAGCGAAAGTCCTGAGAAGCCGAAGACGTTTAGATATTCTTTAGGATCTGGTAAAGAATCGCTACACACGGGAGGCAGTAGGCACGATCGCTCTTCACTGCGCTAACCATCGCTTCCTGGAAAAGGTAGGGTTAGGTCAGCCTGGGCAACTTAGGTTGATCAAACAGAGGAAGCTACCCTACAGCAATTCCCTACTCTAAGCAATAATCGGGGCATTAGCGTTAAGAGACGACCATGATCATCCCCAGCGTAGAGAACAGTACCGATGCATCGGTTCCCACAGACTCTCATCCATTCCACGCAAATTCATTCCACGCCAATCGGTCTCGCCAACAAGTCCTCACAGCACCCTTGCCAGATCCGATTACGAGAAATATTGAAGCAATCACGTCACTACACACTCAGGACGTTCGGGATATTCCTGCTCACCAGCGTTTCCTAGAAGCGATCGCCACGTTTTTTAGTCGATCGACCTTTCTATATAGCTTGCTGATCCTCCTGGCGCTTTGGATTGTGGGCAGTTTGTTTGCATCCTTCTTACCGTTTGACGTACCTCCGTTTCGTTGGTCATCGCAAGGCTTAGATGCCGCCGCACTTGTCATTTCAACCGGGGTGCTAGTACGACAAACCCGTCAAGAAAACTTTGCAGAACAGCGATCGCAACTGATGCTACAGCTTAACTTGCTCTCTGAGCAGAAGATTGCCAAGATCATCGCGCTGCTAGAAGAACTCCGCGCTGATTTACCCGAAGTGATGAATCGACACGATCCAGAAGCCGAAGTGATGCAAGAAGCGGCTGATCCGATCGCGGTTTTAGAGGCACTTCAAGAGAACTTGGCACAAGAGCTATCACCCACAGAAGAAAAATCTTGATGGGCTGACGTGATTCGGTTGGTCGGCGTTTCTGTCTCTTGGTAGAGAAACGAGGCAGAACACTCCCGATATAGTATTCACGGTTACAACAAAAATTAATCGTTAAATCTAACTAGGGGTATACATGGCTCAGCTAAATGGCGTAATGATGCAGTACTTCCATTGGTATATCCCTCCCGATGGCAAGCTTTGGCAGGAGTTTGCCGAAAGAGTCAAAGGTTTGGCAGAGGCTGGCGTTACGTCTGTATGGCTACCACCAGCATATAAAGGCACAGGCGGTGGATACGATGTTGGCTATGGAGTGTACGACATCTTTGACCTCGGCGAGTTTGACCAGAAAGGCTCCGTGCGGACAAAGTACGGCACCAAAGAAGAATACATCGCTGCGATCAAGGCTGCAAAAGAGGCAGGTGTTCGCGTTTATGCCGATGTGGTGCTCAATCACAAACTAGGCGCAGACGAGCCCGAAGAGGTTGAAGCAACGCCCTACAATCCGGACGATCGCCACCAGCCGATCGGCGACATGCAAACGATCAAAGTGTGGACGCATTTCACCTTCCCCGGTCGCCAGGGTAAGTATTCCGAAATGGAATGGCACTGGTGGCACTTCGATGCTGTCGATTACAACGTTTACAACGAAGGCGAAAACGCCGTCTACCTATTCAAAGATAAACAATTTGACGAACAGGTTGACCTGGAGAAGGGCGCTTTTGACTATCTGATGGGCTGTGACCTCGACATGGAGCACCCCGAAGTCCGCGATGAACTCAAACGGTGGGGCGAATGGTTCGTCGATACCACCGATGTTGATGGCTTTCGCTTCGATGCTGTTAAGCACGTTAAAGCGGGCTTTTTCCCAGAATGGTTGGATCATTGTCGTAAACATGCTGGTCGCAACCTCTTTGCGGTCGGCGAGTATTGGTCGTATGAAGTAGAAGCGCTCCATCATTTTATTGAAGTCACGGGTGGCGATGTGCTGTTGTTTGACGCGCCCCTGCACTACAACTTCAGCGCTGCTAGCAAGCAGGGCAACGACTACGATATGCGGCAGATTTTTGACAACACGCTAGTGAAAGATCAACCCGCACTCGCTGTAACCCTGGTGGACAATCATGATTCTCAACCCTTACAGGCACTGGAGTCGGTGGTAGAGGGTTGGTTTAAGCCGTTGGCGTATGCCCTCATCCTCCTCCGCAGTGAGGGGTATCCCTGTCTTTTCTATGCCGATTACTACGGCGCTCATTACAAAGATACGGGAAGCGATGGCAGCGAGTACGAGATTTGGCTCGACAGTCATCAGTGGATTATTGATAAATTCTTATACGCTCGTCAAACCTATGCCTATGGCGACCAGTACGATTATTTTGACCATGCCAATACGATCGGCTGGACGCGCTTAGGTGACGAAGAAAACCCTGGTGGCATGGCAGTGGTGCTCAGCAACGGTGGCGAAGGCACCAAATGGATGGAAGTGGGTCAACCCAACCGCACGTATATCGACATCACCGAACATATCAGCGAACCCGTTACAACCAATGATGAGGGGTGGGCTGATTTTCGCTGCGATGCTGGCTCCGTCTCTGTATGGGTGCCTCAACCTTAGTCAAGCTGGTGCTAAAAACAAGCTGGTGCTAAAAACTGGGTCACTTGACCCTCTAAGAGGCTGGAACGTTCGCAGAGTTTGCTGGTGTTAAAAAAGAGCTTGAAGCGGGAGTGTAGACTCTTTGCTTCAAGCTCAATGTTTTTGGGGGTAATGGAACGATCGCGCTGTAAGGGATGTTCCTCGTGTTGGGTTGGAGGACAGCCATAAGATAGGAATCTGGCGTTAAGCGCTAGAATCAGGCATGGCAGCACCGCTTGACTCCTGGAGTCTTAGCCCACTTGTAGTACAGGAGTGCTTCACATATGAGCGTTCGTATTCATTTTTTGCCCAACGATGTGACGATCGACGCACAGCCAGGGGAATCCTTGCTGCGGGTAGCAGATCGTGCAGGGGTATTGATCCCAACAGGCTGCTTGATGGGTTCCTGCCACGCCTGTGAAGTAGAGCTAGACGGCGAAGAATCGGTTTGTAGCTGCATTAGCGCTGTACCAGAGGGTCGATCGCGGCTGACCATTAACCTCTACGCCGATCCCACCTGGTAGATCGAAGACAACCTCTAACAACCTTGGTGTAGCACAGCCATGAGAAGGCAGAGGGCTGAAGGGACAGAGAACGGTCAAAACGATTTTTGTAACGACTGACTGGCTGTGAGCTAAAACGCTAGGAGGGGCTGTCTTCCTGAACTTCAGCTTCTGCTGCTTCAAATTTGTAGCCAACGCCTCGCACCGTGTGAATGAGCATGGGCTGGCTGGTATCGACTTCGATGTGGCTGCGAATTTGACCGATGTGAACATCTACCACACGAGGATCGCCCACAAACTCGTGACCCCACACTTCACGAATCAGTTCAGTGCGTGTCCACACTCTCCCTGGATGGCTGGCAAGAAAATGCAGCAGATTAAACTCCAGCGCTGTGAGCCGCACCAATTCGCCGTTCAGCTTTACTTCCCGCCTGGGGGGATCAATCATCAGCCCCGCAAAGAGCAGGGGCTTTTCCTGGAGCGATGTACGCTCTCGCATCCGGCGTAAGACGACTTCAACCCGTACCGCCAATTCTTCCAGATCAAACGGTTTGGTCATGTAATCATCGGCACCGTCAGCCAGCACTTTGAGCTTTGCTGCCTGGTCGGTAGAGCTGGTCAACATGAGTACGCAAACGTTGGTAGCCGCCTGCATATCACGGCAAAGCTGCAAGCCGTTAGTGTCGGGCAGGTTAATGTCTAAAATGACCAGATCCGGGTCAAATTCCTTAAAGCTGGCGATCGCGCTTTTGCCATCGCCAACCGACTTTACTTGATACGGTTGCTTACTGCTAAGAAACCGTTGAATGAGGTTACGGATCGCTGGATCATCTTCAACCACCAAGATTTTTTTCGTGTCTACTGTCGCCACGTTCGTCATAGTCCCATTCCCCGGATTTTTTTACTACGCGCTGGCTTCTGGCTTGCCATAGCCAGGTGCCTCAAATTTGTAGCCGACACCCCGAACTGTTTGAATCAAAGCGGGCTGACTGGTATCAATTTCAATTTTTTTGCGAATCTGACCAATGTGAACGTCAACGACCCGTTGATCACCGACATACTCGTAGTCCCAGACTTCTTGGATCAGCTCTGCTCGCCGCCACACGCGACCAGGATGGCTAGCTAGAAAATGGAGCAAGTCAAATTCCAGTGCCGTCAGTGGAATAATGTCATCGTTGAATTTCACCTCACGCCGTACCGGGTCAATCATCAGTTGGTCAAAGATAAGGCACTGCTGCTCTGCGGAGGTGACGGGGCGTTGGCGCTTTAAGATTGCGCCCACTCGCACGCCTAACTCGCCCAAGCTAAAAGGCTTGGTGATATAGTCATCAGCACCTTGCGAGAAGCCTTTGATTTTATCTGCTTCATCGGTACGGCTGGTCAGCATCAAAATAAAGACGTTCGTTCGGCTTTGCATCTCCTGGCAAAGATTGTAGCCGTTGGCATCAGGCAGGTTCACGTCCAGAATCACGAGATCTGGGTTGAATAGCTCAAACGTTGCGAGTGCACTCTTGCCGTCCTCGGCTGATTCCATCTGATAATTTTGCTTGGTTAAGAAGCGATGAATCAGATTCCGGATTGCAGGATCATCATCAACTACGAGAATCTTGGCTGGAGCCATAGCCATAACCTTGCGTTTGGAGAAGGAAGAGGAGTTGGATTGGTAAAGTCGCGAAGCTGTATTGAGAAAGATAGCTACACAACCTTGAGAAGCCATTATGCTAAGTCAAGTTGCGCATCCAACATTCTAGTCAATTGTCGATAAGCTGGTTGATGGTTAAGTTCAGTATGCCCTCGTCAGCAAAAATTACGACAGCAATATTCTATTGCTTTCTACCTAATTTGCTAATACAGAGCATACATCCTCTCATCCGCACGCTTATCAGCAATAGTATGACTCAGCTTTGGCGGTGTGTCGCGGATAATCATGACCTGTGCTGGAGACCGGGTAGATGATCGGACGATTAAGGGATGAGGCAACATGGCTGAAATTTTGCGATCGATTCTAAAAATGCTTGTGAACAGGTATCAGACTAAGTTAGCTTGGGATAGAGGTGGAGAAGCAAACCATGAGTAGCCAAAGTCCATACGATCAGCTTGGAGTAACAGAGGCTTCCAGCTTTGAGGAAATTCAAGACGCTCGTAATCGGCTGTTTGCTCAACACCAGGGCGATCGCAAGCAGCTAGAAAGCATTGAAGCCGCTTATGATGCCGTGTTGATGGATCGCTTGCGTCTGCGGCAGGAAGGCAAGATTAAGGTGCCCGATCGCATCCGCTTTCCTGAAAAAGTGACACCGCCGCCTGCCAGCCCTCCACCTGTACTTGCAAACCAGGGGTCTGCTTGGCTACAGCGTTTGATTGATACGCCCAGCATGGCAGATGTGTTGTTGCCAGCAGGGATTTTAACCGCGCTCAGTGCTTTAGTGATTGCGGTACCTAGTGCGAATGTGGTGCAGATGGCGTTGATTTTGGGGATGGGCGCAAGCTTCTACTTTCTTTATCGTAAAGAGCGCAAGCTTGGCAGAACGGTGCTGCTCGGCTTGCTGGGGCTGGTCGTTGGCTTTTTGGCGGGAGGGCTACTGGGGACGGCATTGCTGCCTCAAATTGTCAGTATTGGGCTGAGCGCCAATGCTTTTGTGAGTGTGGTGACATTTATAGTTTTGTGGCTGGTCAGTAGCTTTCTACGCTAGTTTCGACGTTTGAAAGGGGATGTAAACTGCCGCGTTTAATCTGTTCGCGCTCGATCGCTTCAAACAGGGCGCGAAAATTACCTTCCCCAAACCCTTGTGCGCGTTCTGGGCGATCGCTCATCCCAACCGCCTGCCGTTGAATTAGCTCAAAAAAGAAGGTTGGCTCCGCAAAAATGGGCTGGGTGAAGGTCTGAAGCAAGACCGCTTGCTGCCGTTCGGGTTGCCAGTCGGCTAAAATTTGCTGCTGTTCTAGCTGCTGGAGTAACGTTTCTGTCAGGGGTAGCCCAACGCGCTGCCGTAATTGGGCATAGTAGGTTGGTGGTACGTGGATCAGGGATAGTTGCCGCTGCCGCAGGTGGGCGATCGCTTTGATCAGATCTGTTGTTTCGAGGGCAATGTGTTGCACACCGGGACCGCGATTGACCTCCAGGAACTCTTGAATTTGTGAGTTTGGTGAAGCAGGTTCGTTGATGGGCAACTGCACCCCACTTAACGGATGGCGCATCACGCGACTGCATAACGCTGAGTACGTCGTCTGGATCGTGAAGCCTTGCTGGGGACGAAAGCCTAACACCTGTTCATACCAGTTGACGGCTTGCTCCAGTTCTCCAGCGGCTACGTTTAAGACAACGTGATCAATCCCCACAAACAGTTTAGGAGACTGAGTAGGAGGCTCTACAACACAGGCTGACACTGCTGGTGTAGCGGTATGAGGCAATAGTGAGGTCAGCCCTCGACGTTCTAGCAGCGTATGGGTGAGATCGCCCCATGCTGCAAGTGTTGCCCATTTTAGCGTCCCGTGTGCCTGCACCTGCGTTTGCAACGGTTGAAGTATGGTTGCGCCCTGTTGCACGGCATGAGCGATCGTCGTTTCAATATCTTTTACCTGAAACGCGACATCGGCTACCCCTGGGGGATGGTGCTGTAGAAAACGGGCGATCGGGCTACAAGCGTTTGTCGCGGCACAGAGTACAAAATAAATGGTGCCTGCACGAACAATTTCAATAGTGCCACTATCACTCACACTGCTCTCTACCAGGCGAAACCCCAGCTTCTGGATGAACCAGTCGCGAGTTGCGATCGCGTCTTTAACATAGAAACAGATGTGGTCAATGTTCATAAAACTTGAACTCAAGAGAAACGCTTTCGAGTGTTAATTCTCGCTGGTTCTGTCTACATCCAGGTCTTTCTCTGGTAGTGAAATTAAGTAATAACGGCACTCCGCTCTTTGACTCCCCGTGATTACAGCAAACACAGCCCTAACATTCTTAGGGGAGGGGTATGCTGTTCAATATTACTTTTCTTTGCACCTCCTTTACATCTCTTTACGTTTTCCCTATCATGCTGACCACGCCAGAATTTGTACCATCACTGTGCTGTCAGCGGGTTTACGCATTGACATCAGGCTGCTTTACTAACATCAGAGTCAACACGAGTTTGAAAGATTGTAGGTGAGATTCATGAAGGAGCTCGATGCTACCCAGGTGGAGCAACTGAGAACGATCGGCGCGTATCTTGGTCAAGAGCGCAAAGAGCGAGGCGTTTCTCTGGACGAAATTGCGGTTAAAACTTACATCCCGCAGCGTCTTTTGCAAGCCTTAGAAGAAGGGCAGGTGGAGCGGTTGCCAGAACCCGTCTTTGTGCAAGGCTTTATTCGCCGCTTTGCAGACGCGATCGGGCTGGATGGGGTTGCACTGGCAAAAACTTTTACGCCACAGGCTTCTTTTCTGGTTGAGCGGAACGTTCCAGACGGGGATCGTCCATCCCCTGAACGCCCACTCCCTGTCGAACCACTACAGATCGATCGTCCAGCCGCTGAAACCCCGATCGCAAACACAGTTGCTGAACCAATCTACGTGCCGCCAGAATACATCCAGCGCGGCACCAGTCCTACGAAGCGCTCTAACCTACCGTGGGTGCTATTAGGAACGGCAGCAGCGCTGCTGCTGGGGGTCGGGTTGGTCAATCTTCTCAATCGTCCTCAGCCTGCGATCGAGTCCCAAAATGCAGCAACGCCAACAACCAGCGCTGACCCCGTTCCACCATCACCACAGCCAAGCGTGGCAACGGCTCCAACTGACTCACCTCAAAGCTCAGCCAGTTCCTTACCGACTGTCCCTGCCCAGCCGACCGCTACAGCGGCAACCGACTCTCCGGTTCAAGTGGCTGTCAATTTAACGGGCGATTCCTGGTTTCAGGTGATTGCAGATGGCAAGACTGCGTATGAAGGCATCTTAAAAAAAGGCGAGCAAAAAACCTGGACGGCACAAAAAAAGCTGGTGCTACAAGCCGGGAATGCTGGGGCTGTCTCTCTTTCGTATAACCAGGGGGAGGCAAAGCGGATGGGTGAACTGGGTGAGGTGAAAGATGCCACATTCCTTCCTAACGACAAACCAAAACCCAATGCAGATAATTGAGGGGCGTGATCGCCCCTTTCGTCCATGCCCGAAACACCCCCTGAATGATTTAAGCCAGAGCACAGCAGAGCTGGTAAAGGATGGCAGAAACCGGGTTCTGGATGCAGTCTTGAGAGTAGTCAAGCATCTGCTTGTAAAGCAACCCGGTTTCTGCATGAGTCATAAGACGACGCTGAAAACCTAAAGCGTCGTTAGTAGTTTGCCAATCCAACTCTGCCAAGTTGCCAACGAGTATGAGCGTCCTGCTCACGACGCGAGCGAGACGTGAGTGCAAAGCACTCGCTACGCGTTTCTTGTATGCCGAAGGCTTTACGCACTACTCAGCAATTTTGCTTTGGTGGTCGATGAGCCTGGTTAGGTGCGATCGCCCAGATTCGGTTATTTCTTTTCGAGCACCTTTTCTTTGAAGACCTTGCCAGCACTAAAAGCAGGCACTCTGGTGGCTGGAATCTGAATTGGCTTACCTGTGGAAGGGTTGCGCCCTTCTCGTGCTTGGCGATCGCGCGCTTCAAACGTACCAAAGCCCACTAGCGTTACCTTTTCCCCAGCGGCGACCGTTTCGAGAATCACCTCTAACGTCGCGGTCAGTACAGCATCAGCGTCTTTCTTTGTTACATTTGCACTGGCTGCAATTTGATCAATGAGTTCACCTTTATTCATGTCTTAAAATCCCTCGGAACGTTTGCTGCGATTATACTTGAGGGTTTTGAAAGTGCAAGAGTTTAATTACTTAGAGAGCCAACGCGAGGCTTGCTCAAAGTGAACAAAAGACGACTCAGCCTAGCTTTCAGAGTATTGCCTAAGGTAACGATGATGGCTTGGTGCGGCAGTTGTTTGCGATGCGTGACCGAGATGCGTTCGTCTTGTACTCACGCCAAACGCGCACATCGTCCAAAGAAATAAAATTTGAAAAGGATGCATACACCGCGATCGTTCCCCTAACTCTTGATTGAAGGAGTAGAGGAACGATGACACCCTTGGCGTAAAGGCGCAAGGGACGGTTGAAGCTGGTAACGGCAATTGCGCTGCTTAATTCGTGTTCACTGGAGGAGCAACGGTTGCTTTGACAGCCACGGTCTTGACCCCTTTGATTTGCTTCGCTAGTGGCTCAACTTTTGTCAGTTGCGCTTGAGTAGGAACCGTTCCGGCAACGGTCACAGCCCCGTCTTTAGCATCTACAGTGAGTTTACCGTTAGGGATGTTGGCTTCTAATTTGGTACGAACTTCGCTTTCCAGGTCACCATCAGCTCGCTTCATCTCGTCGCCACCAGACTTGTTTCGCTGTTCGCGTGCTCGGATGTCAGACTCCATCTGCTTCTTACGCACATCGTTTGTGGCATCTTTTTGAGCATTCTGAGCATTTTCAGCCTGTGGCACCTGTCCGTTGGTATCGGTAGAGTTTGGTGCATCTGAGGTGGTTTTGGCGTTGTTACACGCGGCTACACTCACCAGCACAGCACCGCTTAAGAGCAACGGTATGATCTTTTTCATGTTTTTCTCGCTCAAACTTGTATGTGTAATGCAGGACGACCAACTGCTACAGGTCGCAGATCGATCGCCCTCAGAAAAATTGGCTCATCGCTACAGCAACGGATCACGTCGGGTTGCTGCGGTTTCGCCTGTTGGGTAAGGTGTTCCAGCAGGATACGTAGCACGATCGGCGTTCTCATTGCCTGCGGCGTTGTATATGCCCCACTCCTGAATGCCCCGATGGCTCAGGATGCTTTCTGCACGCCGGATTTCATCTTCAGAACCATCAACGATTACCAGATAGTCACCTCTGGAAACACGATCGTTATACACTCTGGCTCGGTCTTCGGGAATGCCCAGTCCAACCAGTCCACCCACTAATCCGCCTGCTGCCGCACCGATCGCGCCACCAGAAATCGTGGTAGCCAGTGCGGTCGCCAACGCCCCACCTAGCATTACAGGTCCAATACCAGGGATTGCCAGTGCCCCTAAGCCAACGAGTAGACCGGTTAGCCCGCCTAGTGTTCCACCAGCAACAGCACCTTTCTTAGCGCCTTCGTCTGCCTGAGTGTCATGTGCAACTTGCTTGCTTTTGTCACCCAAGCGATCGCCTGCGTCGTTGCCTGACAGTTCTGCGGCGCGATCGGTGTCCCGTCCCACAACAGAAACGTGATCCATTGGAAAACCGCTAGCTTTTAATTCACGTACAGCCGTTTCTGCATCCCGGTAGCTAGAAAAGGTGCCCACTGCACGCTTGTGATGTCCTAAAGCCATTTATCCTCCTTCCACCTTGCATAGTTACCATGCATAAGGTCGGAAATAAAATTGTTATTTACATAACCAATAGTGCTTTTTACCTCTGACCTTTTCCTCAGCCAGAAGAGATAATGTCTACTCAGCCTTTTGATGTGGGCATATGGCAGCGATGAGGGCGTGCAATAGTGCTACCAATTTGATAGGACTTACGCAAACCTGGGAGGTTTTCACTGAGCGTCAAGCATCGTGACCAACGTTGTGGCGTAAGAGATTGCTAACAAACAAAATACCGTAGGGGAAGGTTTGACACCAACGCGATGGCTGGAGGCAATGATGCTGCCAAAATCTGCCCCCTACCAGACAGTACCTTCTTGGAAAGCTTCTAAATCTCCGAAGTTTAGTCAAAATGCGAAGTCCTGTTTGAGTTAGCTAACCCTAGATCGGTTGTTGCCGGATTGCTCACTTCTGCCTCCGCTCGTTTCTACAACGTCAACGACTGGGCATTCGTATCGATCAACTTCGCCAAATCTTTCAGAAAAGCGGCGGCATGGGCACCATAGACTACGCGATGATCGCACGTCAGGTTTACCTGCATTTGCCGTTTTACGCCCAGCATGCCTTCATCGGTCGCCACAACGGTTGGAATGGAGGCACCAACTGCTAGAATCGCGCCTGTGCCGGGGGGCAAAATTGCATCGAAGCGATCGACCCCAAACATCCCTAGATTGGAGATTGTGAAGGTGCCAGAGTTGTATTCTACGGGCTGAAGTTGCTTTGCTCTGGCGCGATCGACCAGATCTTTCCAGGTGCGCGACAGGGTATAGAGATCAAGCTGATCAGCGTTTTGCAGCACAGGTGTAATCAAACCACCATCTTCCATTGCCACTGCTACCGCGACATTAATCACAGACGGGTAGGAAATGCTTTGGTTGACATAGCTGGCATTGAGCAGCGGGTGCTTTTGCAGCGTCACCGCCACGGCTTTTGCCAGCAGCGCCGTCATGGTCACGCCTTTAGACTTGACTTGCTTATACAGCTTATCCAGATTGTCGGTGGTGATGGTGTAACCGACGTGATAGGTTGGGACTTCCAAACTAGCGACCATGTTTCGGACAACGGCGTTTTGCAAGGTGGTGAGGGGCACCTGCTGTCCAGCAACCACGGGAACGGTTGGAGTCGGAGTCGTTGGCTTTGGGGTCGGAGGGGTGACAGAGGGGGGTGGGGGTGGGGGAGTCGTAGGAGCTTTCGCCGCAGGCTTACCAGTCGCAGCTTCTACATCTTCTGCCACGATACGTCCGTGCGGTCCGCTGCCTCTCAGAGTCGCCAGATCCACTTTCAGTTCTTTTGCCAGTTTGCGGGCACGGGGAGAAACGACTGTACGACCATTTGAAACAGTTGCGCCGCCATTTTGAACAGCGACTGGTGCAGCCGTTGCGACGGCTTCTTGCTGGGTATCTGCGATCGCGCCTGAGGTTTCTGTAGAGGTGGCTTGAGCTTTGCCAGAGGCTTGCTGCTGAGCCGTGGCAATTTCGGCTTCGGTCTCGGCAATCAGGGCGATCGCGTCGCCAACGGGTGCCGTTTCGCCTGCTGGTACAACGATCGCGCCAAGGTACCCCTCATAGAAAGACTCCACATCCATATCTGCTTTGTCAGACTCAACCACCACAACGGTTTCACCCTTTTCAACCTTGTCGCCGGGTTCTTTAACCCAGGACACAATTTTGCCCTCGGTCATGGTGGAGCTAAGCGCAGGCATGAAGACTTCGTAAATCATGGAGTGAGTTCCAATCTGAAAATAAATAGAATCTGAAACCAAGTAACTGAGACTAAGTAGCAACGTTGCGAAACATAGTCAGTGCTTCAGCAAAGCACGCTTAGGATCGTAAATTAAATAACCTGTAAAGCAGAGAATCGTACCTTAATAAATCTGTGATCCTCAGGATCGTGGATTTATTAATCTGAACCATTTCCCTTCAGTAGAGACGTTACATAGAACGTCCCTACGGAGAGAATTACACCTTATTAAATCTGCGTTCCTTAGTGTCTACTGTTACTCTGACATAGCCCTAAAGCCGAATGATGTGCTCAACTATGCACTTACGTTGATGCATTGAGTGGCTAACGAAGTGCGATCGCTCAAACGGCTCCCCGAATGGCTTCTACAATGCCATCACGGAGCAAAATCTCAACCTGCATTTTTTCGATCAGGTTTTCACCCGTTTCTACGCGGAAAATGCTGTCAATTTGCCCCTGCTGGACTTCTTGATCTAGCTCTAGCATTTGGACTTGCTGAAGCTGCTGCAAAATTTGGTTTTTCTGCTCCAGAAATTCGCTTTTCTTCTCGTTGATCTGGATTTGAATGCTGTCGATTTGTTGCAGCGTCTCAGGACCAGGTGGCTTGAGGCTCTGCTTTTGAATTTCGGCAATCATGCGCTGTCCCTGCATTTCAAGCTGTTGCAGTTGGCTGTCTAGCTGGTTGAGCTGTGCCTGTAGCTGTTGCTGTGCGTCTTCCTTCCAGCGAGCCGTCACGATCGCCTTCACGTTGACCGTGCGCTTGAGCAGCAGATGAGATTGAGAAACATCCATAAACTTGGGTCAGGAAAAAGGTTGAGGAATTTAAAGGCGTTCGTAGGAAGGTGCGATGTAAGCAATTGTGCTGCACCGAATCCAGTGCATTGCACCAAATTTTATTGCACTGAGTAAGTGCGCTGATGCCACCCATGCAGCCGTCACTATCCATCCAATACTATGGCTTACACTCGCCGAATTACCCAACGAACATCTCGTTAATCATACCCTGGTAGCGCTCCGTCACCACATTCCGCCGGATTTTTAGCGTTTGTGTCAGCAGTCCATTCTCGATCGTAAACGGTTCTAAAAGGAGCCGAAACACCCCAATGCGATCGTCCGCCCGATAGCCTGGACGATTCTGCACCTCACGGGTGAGTTCTTGGCGAATGAGATCCTGCACAGGCTTGCTGTCGAGGGTGTGGGGTGTGGGGTGTGGGGTGTGGGGTGTGGGGTAAGTTTCTTCTGCCTCCTGCCTTCTGCCTTCTGCCTCCTGCCTCCTCTCTTCTCCAGGCACTTGCAAGTCCATATTCTGCGCCATCGCCCATTTCTGCAATGCTTCGACATTGGGTACAATCAGCGCTCCCAGCACTTTTTGGTCTTGCCCGACGAGCATGATCTGGTCGATGTAGGAACTACGGAGGCAGGCATCTTCGATCGGCTGGGGTTCGATATTTTCGCCGCTGGTCAGGACGATCGTATCTTTGGCGCGTCCGGTAATAATCAGATCGTCTTGCTCCGTCACCCAGCCTAAATCGCCTGTATTGAACCAGCCATCGGGGTCGATCGCCTTTGCCGTTGCTTCGGGATTTTTGTAATAGCCCTGCATCACCTGCGGTCCGCGAATGAGCACCAAACCTTGCTTATAGAGCGGTACAGGCTGGCGCGTTTCAGGATCGACAATGCGGGTTTCGGTATCGGGGAGGGGTTGTCCATCGCCGCCGCGAATGTTGCGCCAGGTGCGACGAACATGGGTGATGGGGGACGTTTCTGTCAAGCCATAGCCACCCAAAATATCAATCCCGACCACTTCAAAAAAGTCTTCCAGGTGTTCGGCGATCGATCCCCCTCCACTCACTAGAAACTTTACCTCGCCGCCAACGCCAGCCCGCACCTGTTTGTAAACCAGCCGATCGCCCAGTTGGTGAGGAAGCCACAAAAGCGCTGCTTGAATCGCTGCGATAAGGCGCTGGGCGATCGATGGTTTGAGATTTTCCAGACTCACCCCATGCAGAATTCGTCGAGCCGCAATGTAACGGTGGCTCACGTCCAAAAAGAATTTAACCAGCCGTTGCTTTTGAGGAGGTTGATCGCGGAATTGCTTTTGCACCCCTTCGTAGATCGATTCCCACAGGCGCGGCACCGCCACCATGTAATTGGGCTTAAACTCCTTCAGATCCTTCTTGACGTAGCGGATGTTGGTATACGCCTGAGTGCAACCATAGGCGAAGGTAAAGTACTCAAACGATCGCTCGTAGCAATGCCAGATGGGCAGAATGCTCAGCACCCGTCCAAGCTGTGGATTCACGACCGAGGCAGCACCACGAATCTGAGACAGCAAATTGCTGTGGCTCAGCATCACCCCTTTGGGCATACCAGACGTGCCAGATGTATACATAAGCGTTGCCAGCATGTCGCGTTCCAACGGCACCGATTGCAGTGAATGACCTGCACCCAACGCCATCAACTGCGAAAAGTTGAGAATTTTCAGTGCGCCGACAGATAGCGGCGTTTCATCAGTTAACAGCACGATAAACTTTAGCGGCAAGGACTCCAGCCCCTGCGCCAGCTTTTTCAGCGTTGCCCGGTCTTGCACAATCAACGCGATACTGTCACTGTTGGTCAGAATAAACAGCAGTTCGTCACGATCGGCTTGAGAGCCACGCACGGCATTAACCGCGCCCGCGCCCATGATGCCCTGATCCGCTACAATCCAGCGGGGGTTGTTATCCGAAAACAGCGCAATGTGATCCCCTTTCTGTACACCCAATGCTTGCAGTCCTGCCGCAAACTGCTGCATCTGCTGATAAAGTTCGGCGTAGGTCAGCTTGACGGTCGGTTCGGCATGTGGGTCATACACTGCTATTTGCTGGCTAAAGCGTTGCACCGCGATCGCCCACATCTCTGGCAGCGAATTTGCCTGACTGTAATCAAGCCGATTCAAGGTTTGGCGCGCCTGTTGACTGGTAGATGCTGTGTGGGAACGATTCATCGCGAAACTCCTAAAGCCTTGACATCATCTTATGACCAGATTGCCCGATCAACGACTGGAGTTATACCGTTTCTCTAACTGTCGTGGTTCGGCGATCAACCAGTGCGCCATCTTGCCCAAACTCTTGCTCATACTCACTGATCATCTAGTACAGACACATAAACTGGTCGATCGCGCTATCAAACCGCTATGAGCAAGGAGTAAAATCAACCCAATCCAAGAGAAGGCAGAAGGCAGGAGGCAGAAGGCAGAAGGCAGAAGGCAAGAGCCAGAAGCAATTCATCCCTGACTCCTCACTCCTGACTCCTCACTCCTCACATCCTCTTGCTCATGCATCAACATTCTGCCGACTGTCAGCATGCCGCAATCGAACCGCACACAAAGCAAACACAGTTAACGATCGCCGTTCTGTTGATCGGTAGTTTTGCCGCCGCTGAGCTGCTTGTGGGTATGACCAGTGGCAGTCTGTCGCTCATTGCTGAAGCAGGACACATGGCATCCGATAGTCTGGCGTTAGGGTTGGCACTCCTTGCGACCCGACTCGCTCAACCACCACTACCCAGCTTGCTCAGCGATTCCCTCATCGGCATCACAGCAGAAGCGGCTTCAGAGTCTCCACCCAAAACCGCCTGGGAAACCTGGGCAGCGCTGGTCAATGGGTTAGGGCTTATTGCTATCGCCCTTTGGATTGGGTGGGAAGCCATCCAACGGCTGCAAAGTCCTCCAGACACGATCGCCAGTATGCCCATGCTCGTTACAGCAGGCATCGGACTTGTCGTCAACAGCATCAACATTGCGTTGCTGCATCACGACAGCGCCCACGATCTCAACCTGCGGGGAGCCTTTCTGCATGTGCTGGCAGACGCGATGAGCTGCATTGGTGTGATTGTTGCCGCGATCGTCGTTTCAACCCTCCATTGGCTTTGGGCAGATGGCGTGATTAGCTTGCTGATTGCCAGCATCATCCTGCTCGGCGCGGCACCGCTGGTCGTGAAAAGCACACAGCAGTTGAGGCAAGCGTGAGAATAGAGGAGGGAGGAGGCAGAGGGCAGAGGGCAGAGGGCAGAGGGGGCAGGGGGAGCAGAGGGAGCAGGGGAGCAGAGGGAGCAAAAGCTCTTTCCAAACTCAAAACTCTTAGGATTGTGGGTTCATTAACCTGAACCACTTCCCGTCTGTAAGGACGTTACATGCAACGCCCCTACAGACAGAATTACACCTGATTAAATTCGCGTTCCTTAACTCAAAACTCCGAGGCTGACCGCTCAATCAACTCAAAACGCAGAGCGCAAAATACGTCCTGCCTCTTCCTTCAATCTCCCTGCTGTCGTGCAAAACTTTAGATATTAGGGCACTCTACAGGGAAGAGTGTCTACAATTAAACTGCCTGTGGTGTGTATGATTGACCCCGTTTATCCGTTTTTAACGTTTGAGAAGAGAGCCGCAAACAGTCGCGATCGAGCACGTTTGACGCTGCACGTATGACTGTTTTATTGATCGCTCCGCGTCATCGTTCGGTATGACTGTTCTCACATCGCCTGCACGCTGCTTGCCAGTCGAAACTTCATGGAAAACGACTTACTGACATCAGAACTGAGAGGACAGCGCACGCTCGCTACAGTCGTGTTCACCGATTGTGTTGGGTTCAGCGCCAGGATGTCAGTCGATGAAGATCACACGCTTGATTTGATCCGCCGCGATCTCAAGTACATGAAGCAGTTGTGCAGCCAGTACGAAGGACGCGTCTTAAAATCTACGGGCGATGGGTTGCTGATGTGCTTTATCAGCGCCGTCAAAGCCGTCCAGTGTTCGATGGAGATCCAGAAAAATCTCGCCGAAAAAGCAGCTCAACTTGCACCTGAAGATGCGTTGGAGCACCGCATTGGCATTCATCTAGCAGATATGTTCATCACCGAAACAGACGTGATGGGCAATGGCGTAAACATTGCAGCACGGTTGCAGACAGAGGCAGAACCAGGTGGCATTTGCATTTCTCAGACCGTGTTTGATGTGATCAAAGCCAGTCTGCACGTCGAAAGTGATTACCTGGGACCACGCGAACTCAAAAACATCCGTGAAGTGGTGCCCGTTTACCGGATTCTGATGTCGCCAGAATCTAAGGTGCTGAATCCTCATACCGTGGCAATTCGCAATCTTGAGCAAAGCCGTAATCTACTGCGCGTGAAAAAGCTATTATTTTACGCTTGTAAAAATAGCTGGGAAAGCGACCACAACCAACTGAATTTTCTGAATCTTTCGGAACAAATTCAAGAAGTCATGCTGCTTGCGCCGACACCAGAGCGGCTCAGATTCTTTTTGGATGCTGCCGTTAGAACCCTCAGCAAGCCAGCCGAATACTCCCTGATTGCAAACATCATCGTCAAAGAAGTCAGCCGACTGTATCCAACAGAAGCCGATCGCGATGATGATCCCACTTGCTATAACCTCACTCCAGCCGTACCGCCAGAGACTCAAGCGATCGATGCCCTTTATGCACAGCTCGCCGCCGAGCTAGAGGCAACTGGCAACGGCATACGGGTGAAGAAACTTGCTTTTTACGTTTGTAGACGGCGTTGGGAGCATGAACAGCGTCAGTTGGAGGCAATTCGCTTGCAGGACTTGATCGCAGAGTTGCATCAATCCATGCCAACGTTGGAACGGCTGACAATCGCGATCGATAGCTTTGTTCAAACGCTGAGCAAACAAGCCGAATACTCCCTGATCGCCAACGCCATTACCAGCAAACTCAAGAGGCTGTACGACGCATCGGCACAAGATTCTGCTGTGGCAGCCCAACCCCAGCCACCACAGGCATTAGCACCGTTAGATGCAGCACCCGCACCGTTAGCCGCGGAACCAACAGCACCCTATGCCGCGATCGCCCATAGCCTTGAGCTAGACCCAAATCTCCTGCGAATCAAAAAACTGCTGCTCTATGTGTGCTCCCGCCAATGGGAAACCGATACCGCCAAACTGGAGCAGTTGTCTCTCGAAAACCTGCTGCAAAACGTGCACCAAATGACTCGCACCGTCGAGCAGCTAGAAACAGCCATCCATGCCGTTGTCAAAACGCTGAACAAGCAGGATGAATACCGTACAATCGCTCAGACGATCGCCCAGGCGCTGAGACCACTTTACCCTGGGTATCAAGTCGCACCAGCATTACCACCGCATAACGAAGCCGAGACCGTCTTTGAAGCTATAGAAATAGAGGGAGCTGTAGAAGTAGAGAACCAGGTTGAGGCACAAGAAAGCGCTCAAGTGGCTATCAACGCAGCACCCCAACAGTCACAAGTCTCTCCCCTAAACCTGTTCGATTTTCGGCTCGGCATCATGAAGTATGCCAACCCCCTGCAAGCAAAAATGCTGCTGTTCTCTGCGCTGCACGAACCCTTTGATTTCACCCATCAAGCCTGGAGCACCCTCAAGCAGCATGACCTGGATGGTCTACTGCGCCATCTCTTGAGCCTCTGCAAGACCTACACCGATTTAGAAGCCTGCCTTTTTGCCGCTGCACGACGATCGCCAGAACCCGAAGCAACGGTGCAAACAGCCGAAGCGGTGATCAAATGCCTTCGCGCCTACTACCTCTATAGCAGCAGCACGCAGCGATTAGAATCCCTGGCTGACACGACCCAACTCAAACTCGATGACTTTGAGGAAACGACTCTAGAATTTGCCAGCGCTGCAGAGGAAGACGACTACACATGCCAACTGCTGCCACCTGCCTCTGAGGCAACCAAGCTTTTTGATGAGTCTGTAGCAGCCCCTTTGCCGCTGCCAGCGACCTCGATCGTCGAAACCAGCCATGCGATCGCACCTAAAACCAGCGTATCTGAAATCAGTTTGCCCTCTGTCCCGATAGCAGTAGACTACCCAACAGCAGTAGACTAAAAGCGCTCAAACATGATTCGTAAGTTGTAACCGCCAATGGGCACACTAGGCAAGTCACCAGATCTTTTCTTCAGCCACCGCGCCCAGTCACGCCGCTCAACGTGTTAGAGAATTGGACTGCTGGCACCAGTACAATCATCGCCGGGACGACACATACGATGGATGCGATCGAGCTACTGCAACGCTACAAAGCAGGCGAAACCGACTTTCGCGGTGCCAATCTCTGCGGCATTGATCTGAGCGGAGCCGATCTCATTGGCGCAGATCTCACAGGCACCGATCTGCGCGGCGCAAATCTGGTCTTGGCATACCTCAATCGCGCCAACCTGAGCAAAGCAAACCTGGTAGGCACCCGTCTTAGCGGCGCAAATCTGAGTCAAGCAGACCTGATTAATGCCAAACTACGCGATGCCGACCTCCACGGAGCCATTCTCTACGGTGCTGATTTGCGTGGAGCTGATATTACCCTGGCAACGCTTCTTGATGCCAACCTGATTAGTGCTGACCTACGAAGCGTGAACTTAGGTAGCGCCAACCTTCGGGGAGCCTGTCTACGAGGCGCGAATCTGCGTTACGAAAAGCGCTGCTATGAAGGGGCAAACCTGCGTGGGATCGATTTACGCCATGCCGACCTGCGTGGCGCGAATCTCAATGGAGCTGATTTGACCAAGGCTGATTTGCGCCGTGCGAATCTGACCGAAACCAGCCTGAGAGAAGCCAACCTCACAGAAGCCAACCTGATCGGAGCCACATTACAGAGCAGCTTTTTAACCGACGCGATTCTTATTGACGCTGATCTCAGTCAAGCTAATTTAACCAACGCCAAACTGGAGCGCGCCAACCTCACCGACGCAACTTTAAAGCACGTCAATCTGACCGAAGCCAATCTGACCCAGGCGACCTTAAGCAAAGTCAACTTTGCGTATGCCATCCTGCGACGGGCGCGGTTTAATCGAGCCGACTTGAGCCGGACAACCCTGCATCACGCTGATTTGACCGAGGCAACCCTCATTGAAGCCTATCTTGGGCGTGCGGACTTGCGTGATGCAAACCTGACCGACGCAAATTTAGCGAAAGCAGAATTGAGTAGCGCAAATTTAATGGGAGCCAACCTTCAAGGTGCAACGTTGCCCGACGGCTCAACGCATGAATAATTACCTGTTACCCTCTGCTCTCCGTATTCTCTCCTGTCTGTAAAACCGATGAGGCAGAAAGTTCAGTAATCTCTCCTGCTCCTAGACGTTCATCCCTCCAAAGGTTAGGGAACGATGGGTATAGTTTAAAGCCACTCTTCAAAACCGCCCTTTAAAGCTACTGAGGCTTGGCAACGGTTTTACGGTGACACACGGGGGACAAAGGCTCGGAATGATACACCCTGATAATCGGTTGTTTTGTCGCCTTGACGGTGAGACGGTTGCAGCAAGAGAGGAGCGACGCATGTTGGCGATCGCAGAGTTAGGACTGCTCGATCTGGGGCAGATTGCTGTCTTTGATGAAGCTACTCAAACAGCCGCACACTTCCTCAATACGCCTGTTTCTGTCTTGAGCTTAATGGATCAGCACAGCCAGCACTTCAAGTCATCTACAGGGCTGTCGCGGCTGGGGTTGATGAATCCCCTGGCGACATCACGCCAACTACCGCGCAGTGAATCATTCTGTACCCATGTGGTCGATAGCCATCAAGTATTGGCGATCGAAGACACGTTTACGCATCCAGCCTTTGCCAATAGCCTGTTGACCCAGCAGTACGGCATTCGAGCATATCTGAGTGTGCCGCTGACGACATCGACAGGGTGTTGCATTGGCACTCTGGCGGTGATGGACGTAAGGTCGCACCTTTTTACTCACAAAGACATTGAGTTTTTAGAGCTAACCGCCCGCTGGAGCATGAGCGAATTTGAGCGTCAGCAGACCTTGAAGCCGCAGACAATCTTGCCGACCCTTGCCAAAAGCAGCGCACGTAAAAGTGTGGCTAAAGTGGCTGATGTCAAAGTATCGGATCAAACTGCGGCAACAGTTCTTTCCAGCACCACGATCGCCAGTCAACTAAAAGTGGAGTTACTGAGCCAACTTACGCAAGAGCTTTGCACACCGCTTACCTCAGTCATGGGGATGGCGAGCGTACTTACCCGTGAAATCTATGGTCCGCTCACCAAGAAGCAAAAAGAATACTTGGGGATTATTCACCACAGTGGGCAATACTTACTGTCGCTGGTCAACGAGATCTTAGAGCTATCCAACCTCAAAGACAGTAGCCAGTTGCAGCTTGCCTCTGTCGATATTGAAATGCTGTGTCAGCAGGCAATTAATACTCTGATTCAAGCAGCCCATCGCCGTGAACAACAAATTTCTCTGTCTGTCGAGCCGGGTCGTCGAATCTGGCTTTTAGATAAGGATAAAGTCCGGCAAATGCTCTACCATCTGGTGTTTAGCGTGATTCACGCCTCCAATGCTGGCAGCGTTATTCGCATCCATGTGTCTCATCGCAACAACCATCTCATCCTCTCGATCTGGGTATCTCACCCCTGGCTAGGAGAAGGACTTCCCTACCCAGAAGTCAACGCTGAAACTGTGGCGCGTCCTCTGTCATTCCCACTCGCCCACAACACAGAATTGGAAAGCCCCACCGCTTACCACTCGGCTCACTCAGCGACCGCTCATCCCGCGCTGAATGGTGAGCCATCTGCAAAGAGCACCGTTGCGAAAACAGCCACCGCCACCGATCGCCTTGACGTGACGCTAGAAAAAGTAAAACCTCCGTCTAACCGAAATCTTGGCTTGTTGCTCAGTCGCCACCTGGCTGAAATGCATAACGGTCAGATCACAATCCAGAACACCTCTGAAACTGGCTATCGCTATGTCATTAGCCTGCCACAAAAGGCTGACCAGCCCGTCACAACCAACGGTCAAGAAGGTTGAGTCTGACAAGCAAATTCATTTGGTTGAGCTAATGCGCCACATGGCTTCTAGCATGGCGATTTGTCGTTTCAGCAGGCGCGATCGCTGGCAGGTACGATACCGCCTATAGCCCAACGCCAACAGAGTTACACTAAACGCGACTGCGATCATCACACTCCCAAGCACCGCATTGCTGGGCATACTATGCGTTGAGGCTTCAGCCTGATTCGGCAAACTGGCTGGCACAGAGGATGTGGCGCTCGGGGTTGGAGAAGAGTAATTTGGCATGAAAGATCCGTTGGATGAGGGGCAAGCATCACAGCATTCATCAACCCACGCAGAAGCTGGTAGGGCTGATAAAACACTTGTCTACTTTTCCACACCAACTCACTCCAATTCCGCAACGAATCTTAGGTTTGCCCAGAAATTCACAACAGCCGCCCCAAATTTTATCCAAGGTTGACAGAGCCGCCCCGAGTTAGTACAATTGCACTACAACCTCATTACTCCTTCACGTATCAAAGCCCCCACCGACCTCCGGGGGCTTATTTTTTTGTCTAGTCGAGTTCTTAAACCTCCAAGGTTTTGAAAACCTCAGAGGTCTTGAGGAACCTCAACTAGCTTATTTTTTCTAGTTGTAGCAATCTGCGGCGATCGATTAGTGGGCTGAGCAGGCTACGTTCCCTAGAAACCTGGCTCCGTTAGTAACGTGCTGGGGGGGAATTCTAGTTTAAAGACCGGATGAACCTCCTACTTACGGAAGAGGGCTAAGTAAGAGGCATGTAATCGTACGTCGTTAAAGTTTAAGCGTGGGGTTAAAGCATTGGCAAACTTCGGTTACACTGGCAACGCCTGTAGCTAATGATATTGCTTTCTCTACTGCCCGTTTACTGATACAGCCCATTCACCGCTTATTTCTTCCCATAGCGCTATGTCAATTAAGAACCTTATTTCGCTCGGTTTGCTAGTCTTCGTGCCGATTTCTATAGCGGCAGAGTCTCTTGAGTGGGATGCTTTGGTGGTTTTTGTTCTGTCTGCGATCGCCATTGTGCCATTGGCAATTTGGCTGAGCACCGCAACCGAGGAAGTTGCCGTAGCGACAGGACCATCAATCGGTGGGCTATTGAATGCCGTTTTTGGCAATGCGACCGAGTTGATTATTGCACTATCCGCTTTAAAGGCTGGCTTGGTTGACATTGTTAAAGCCAGCATCACAGGGACGATCATCAGCAATTTGCTGTTGGTGATGGGTCTGTCTATGTTCCTGGGTGGGTTGCGCTACAAAGAGCAGGAGTTTCAGCCGATCGTGGCGCGGGTGAACGGCTCAACGATGACGTTAGCAGTCACGGCGGTTGTGCTTCCAGCGATGGTCATTTCAACCTCGAATGTCGTGGAACAGGTAACCGTTAATCGCCTGTCAGTCACGGTGGCGATCGTGCTGATTGTGGTCTACGCACTCACGCTGTTGTTTTCTTTAAAAACGCATAGCTATCTCTACGATGTCGGCGTTGCCGAGCTAGAAACTGAACAAGGAGATGATGCCAGTGCTCCTGCAACCCCGCATCCTCACAAGCCCAACTTGCCGCTTTGGATTGGTGTGCTGCTGGTTGCCACGATCGCCGTCGCGTTTGAGTCTGAGATTTTTGTCGGCGCTGTGGAAGAAGCGACCAAAGGGCTGGGGCTAACGCCACTCTTCACAGGTGTGATCTTGTTGCCTTTAGTCGGAGGAGCAGCAGAGTACGTTACAGCCGTGCGCGTTGCCGTCAAAAATAATATGGATCTGTCTGTATCCGTAGCGATGGGGTCAAGTTTGCTGGTGGCACTGCTCGTTGCACCCATTCTGGTGTTAGTGGGTCAGGCGATCGGGCAACCGATGGACTTAAGCTTCAACCTTTTTGAAGTGGTTGCTATCATCATTGCGGTCGCACTGGCAAATCTCATCAGTTTGGACGGTCGCTCCAACTGGCTTGAGGGCGTGCTGCTGCTGGCAACCTACGCCGTTTTAGGAGCCGGGTTTTACTTCCACCCAGCGTAGAGAGGCAGGGTCGGTAGAGTTGTGAGTTCTGAGTAGCAAGGGTAAAGAGATTTAAGCTGACGCTGAGTGCGACTGTTTACCCTTTACCTTCTACCTTTTGCCGTTCTCATCCAAAAGCCCAAAACGCTGATAGCAACGATCGCGCCACCAATTTCAGACGGTTCTGGGACAGCCGCTACACCATTGCTGGGTGGAGGTGGTGCAGGCAACGTAGCCGTGTTGATATATGCGACAGTACCCACCAACAGCCCACTGCCGTTAGAGGAACTGTCGATTGAGCCGACATAAAACGCATCTTTGTAAATGCGAAAACCGAGCGCACTTTGAGGTGGTTGGAATTGGGACGGGACAACCAGATAATCTAGCCCTAGCAATTTACCATCAGTAAACAGTGCGGCTGGGTAGTCAGGAACGTAGAACTCGCTGCCATAATTCAGGTCATCTTTCTCAAGATAACGGTTGTTTAGAAAGTTAAAGGTGAGGGTTAAATTTCCTTTAGATGGAGAGACATATTCGTCCTTAGTTTCTACTAAGTCATCCCCTTTATAAGGCGTTAAACCATCACTGTTATAAGTAAAGCTGCCTTCCTGGGTAGTGCCGCTGAGCAAACCTTGTGATTCGTAGGCATCGCTAGTCACTTGAACTGTAAAGTTATAGGTTACGCTAAAGGCATCAGCAGGTTTTGTCACTGCGACCAAACCAAGAGAAATAAGGCTTGCGATCGCAGTACAGCATAGTTTAGCTGTCTTTTCAGATGTGGGCGGTTGGAGAGTAGGCATGGCTAATCGGATGCTCTAGTGCTGATGTCTCGACACAATCACAATGCCTTTGGGAGGAGAAGCAATTCATCTGGCAGTGTTTGATGTCTCACAACTTGCGAAGATGCACATCTACACAGGAAAAAAGAGTTGCTTTTTTGTGTCTTGAAGGGTACTGCATCCTCATTAAAAATGAGAATCAGTCTCAAAGGCACGTACCGTGCTCAAGGCTTTAAGGATGGACTGTAGAATTACTGACTGAAGGTCTATCGCAACAGCAGTACACACTACACCTGTAAGCTAGCTAATTCTCGATCGCATTGCCTAGTACGATTACGGAGACTTTACTAAGCAGTTCTATGCCAACAGCAAGCGCTTAGCGGATAAACGCTTGAACGACATGGATTGACGAGATACTGTTAGTTTGCAGCCCTTCAGTTGCATACAAATACTTGTAAAGACGGCATAAAGCAAGTAGGAGCTGGGAACTTATAGCAATGCTACGCTTTCAGCAAGATACGCCAAATCCTCATCCTCTAAGCCTTTCTTCCATCGAGTCAAAATACATTGAGTAAAAATACCCAAGTCGTTGGAGTAAAGATACAGCAATTTTCGATCAAGTGAAGTACAGATCCATGCAGGGAGTCAAGGAGTCAAGGGAGTAAGGTGTACCTTAGCAAATTGGAAAACGTTGTATTCAAGAAGAAACATCTCGATCTGTCGCCTTCACATCAGAAGCGCTATCACTTTGTAAAACGTCGTACTGCCGTCCTGTAAGGTGTACCCCATTGTCCAGGCAGAAAAACGATCAATTTAAGAGAGCCCACCGCAAAGCTTGATTTTGATTAAGTTGTGCTAAATCCTACTGTCTTCCTGGTTTAACCAAAATACACGATCGTCGGGGTACGATAATCGATTCCACACAACCAATCGTCGTTCACTTTGCCCAGTCCTCGGTACCAGGCAAATATTCTGTTTTCCCGATCGCCCAATAGCGCCGAATTTCTTATCGTCCATGCCCCTGCTCTTGGGTTTGATAAAAGTCATGCTCAATGCCTCGAAAGTTCTGGCGGTGGGCAATGTAATTGTCATTCGGTCTAGGGCGCGTCATCAATTCAGCTCCGAAACTGGTATCAGCATGGTCGCGCCTGCCCTCACACACGGCTCTATCCATTAGGCAGAAGTGTGTAGAAGCAATGCTGTGAGGGAATCAGGAGCGAAAGTCTGGGAGCATACAAGTATCGCTCGAAACAGGAGAACACCATGCGAGATTGGGTGAGCTA
>JAESFW010000283.1_pt1 | contig 45288 bp, 43 predicted proteins | sample 9269481 | NCBI WGS metagenome assembly JAESFW01 (sample SAMN14515350, study PRJNA621654) | algae metagenome | isolation source: Lyngbya sp. HA4199-MV5 and co-occurring heterotrophs from soil with... | place: USA: Ahupuaa O Kahana State Park, Hawaii | collected 2009-07-21 | reverse complement strand
AACAGGACAGTGAAACGACTTTGCGCCGATGATAGTGCGGGTTCCCGTGTGAAAGTAGGTCATCGTCAGGCTCTTACAGCCCCAACCGCCCCCAGTACCATTTGGTATTGGGGGCGTTTGCTTTGGGGAAGGCAAAGCCCGCGGGCTGCAGGGTACATGCCCCGGTTGCGGGCCAGCCAGGCTTGCGTTTTTGCTTCTTCGTCCACCACCTCTCTTCTCCCTTCAATCACCATGCAGCTGCAAGACATTCTGTATTCCCAGGGCTTCGGCACCCGGCGCGTGTGCGCCGGTTTGGTGCAGCAGGGGTGGGTGGCCGTGAGCACCAATGGGGTGCATGGCGACTACCTGCCCTGTACCGAGGCGGCGGCCGATTTCGATCCCGAGGGCTTGCACCTGCGTGTGCAGGGGGTGGACTGGCCGTACCAGGAAAAGGCCTATGTGCTGCTGAACAAGCCGGCGGGCACCGAGTGCTCGCAAAAGCCATCGACCTACCCGAGCATCTACACCCTGCTGCCGGCACCGTTGCGCCAGCGTCCGAGCAAGACGGCCGTGCAGGGCATCCAGGCCGTGGGCCGGCTCGACCAGGACACCACAGGCATGCTGCTGCTCAGCGACGATGGCCAGTTCATCCACCGCATGAGCTCGCCCAAGAAGCATGTGCCCAAGGTCTACCAGGTGACGACCAAACACCCCGTGGACGAGGCCCAGGTCCAGAAGCTGCTGGCCGGCGTAGTGCTCGACGACGATCCCAAACCCGTGCGTGCCGCTGCCTGCGTGCAGGTGGATACGCACCGCCTGGACCTGACGCTGACCGAGGGCAAGTACCACCAGGTCAAGCGCATGCTGGCTGCCGTGGGCAACCGTGTGGAGGGGCTGCACCGCTCGCAGATCGGCCGCATGCCCTTGCCGCAGGATCTGGCGCCCGGCCAATGGCGCTGGCTCAGTGCGCAAGACCTGGAGGTGCTGGTGGCATCGCCGCTCTGAATGCCGTGCGGCACGGTCCACAGGCCGGGAAATCCGTGAAAAATGCGGAACTTCCTTGATCCAGGGCTTGTCCCTGTGCAGATGTTACGCCTTGCGGCATGGAGGCCGGACTCCCGGCGCTACACTTGCAAACTGTCCTGAAAGTGCTTGGTTGTTTGTGAAGATCCTTTTTCCCGCGCGCGCACGCGCCGCCCTGGCCGCGATGGTCCTGCTGTGGGGCGCCGGTGCGGCAGCCAGCGCACAGACGGCGCCGCCTCCGATTTTTGTGCTCAATTCGCTGGAGGCCAATGTCAGCGTGATCGATCCGCTGACCTGGACGGAAACCTCGCGCATCCCCACCGGCAAGGAGCCGCACCACCTGTACCTCACGCCCGATGAGCGTTCGCTCATCGTGGCCAATGCGCTGGGTGACACGCTGACCTTCCTGGATCCGCGCACGGCGCAGGTGCAGCGCACGGTGCGCGGCATCGTCGACCCCTACCACCTGCGCTTCACGCCCGACATGAAGTGGCTGATCACGGCGGCCAACCGGCTCAACCACGTGGACTTCTACCGCTGGGACGGCAAGGAGCCCACGCTGGTGGCGCGCGTGAACACTGCGCGCACCCCGAGCCACATGTGGATCGACAGCCGCAGCACCACGGTCTATGTGTCCATGCAGGACAGTGATGAACTGGTGGCCATCGACATCGCCACCCAGGTGGTCAAGTGGCGCATGAAGACCGGCCCCATGCCGGCCGACGTCTACGGTACCTCGGACGACAAGCATGTGTTCGTGGGCCTCACGGGCAGCGACAGCGTCGAGGTCTTCGACGTCTCGGGCCGGGAGCCGCGCAGCGTCCGCAAGATCAAGACCGGCAACGGCGCGCACGCCTTCCGCGCGGCCGGTGACGGCAAGCACCTGTACGTGAGCAACCGCGTTGCCAATTCGGTCAGCAAGATCGACATGGCCAGCATGGCCGTGGTAGACAGCTACCCCGTGCCCGGCGGGCCCGACTGCATGGAGGTCTCGGCCGATGGCCGCTGGATCTACGTGAGTTCGCGCTGGGCGCGCAAGCTCTCGGTGGTGGACACCGAGGCCAAGAAGGTCGTGCGCCAGGTGCCGGTGGGCAAGTCCCCGCATGGCGTGTGGACGCTGCAGCACGCTCCGCGGTAGCCGTTGCATGACCCCCGGGCGCCTGCGGGCCTTATTGCTGCCCCTGGCCCTGCTGGCCGGGGTGCCTGCCGGCCAGGCGCAGACCAGCGACAGCCGCTGTGCCAAGCCCGTCTACCTGACGCTGGACACGGGCCACATGGAAGTGGCCCCGCTGATGGCCGACGTGCTCAAGCGCCAGAACGTGCAGGTGACCTTTTTCGCGGCCCAGGAGCGCACGAAAGAAGGCGACGGCAGCCTGGGTGAGCACTGGGCGCCTTGGTGGCGCGCCCGGGCCGCCGAAGGCCATGCCTTTGCCTCCCACACCTGGGACCATACCTACTGGCGTGGCGACCTGGGCACGCCGGACAAGCCCCTGTTCAAGGTGCGGCCCTCGGCCGGCCCGCGCGCGGGGCAGGACTTCACCATGACGGCGGCCGAATACTGCGCCGAGATCGCCAAGGCTGCTGACCGCCTGCAGGCCCTTACGGGGCAAAAGCCGATGGCGCTGTTCCGGGCGCCGGGCGGCAAGACCTCGCCCCGGCTGATCGCCAGTGCCCAGGCCTGTGGCTACACGCATGTGGGCTGGTCGCCGGCGGGCTTTCTGGGGGACGAGCTGTCCACCGCGCAGGCCAGCAACGAGGCACTGCTGCGCAAGGCGCTGCGCGACATCCGGGCCGGCGACATCCTGCTGGCCCACCTGGGCATCTGGTCGCGCACCGACCCCTGGGCGCCCGCCGTGCTGGAGCCCCTGATCGTGGGGCTGAAAGAGCGTGGCTTTTGCTTCAGGACACTGCGCGAGCACCCGGACTACGCTACAAAGACCGTGCGGTGAGTCACGGCACTGACCCTCGGCACATCAGGCGACAGCAACAGGAGCGGGCAAGGCAATGGAGTGGTTGAGCGCGATTTTCGACGGGGCGCAGCAATGGCTGTTCGAGACCGTGGTGCAGCCCCTGATGTTCGCAGGCGGCCTGGGTAATCTGCTCGAGGATGGCTATGACGCCACCGGCTGGCTGCTGGTCGGTCTGCTGCAGCTGGCGGTGATCATAGCCGTCATCGGCCCCATCCAGCGCTGGCGTCCCGTGGAGCCGGTGACCAACCGCGCCACCATCCGCACCGACATCCTCTACACCCTGCTGCACCGCCTGGGCCTGTTCCGCGTGGGTCTGTTCTTTGCCATCGACCCGCTGATGGATGCGCTGTTCGGCGCGGCACGCATGTCGGGCATCAGCACTTTCCACCTCGACGGCCTCTGGCCTGGTGTGACCGACGTGGCCTGGGTCAGCCTGTTGCTGTACCTGGTGGTGTTCGACTTCGTGGACTACTGGATCCACCGCGGCCAGCACCATTTCGAGTGGTGGTGGAAACTGCACTCGCTGCACCATGCGCAGCAGCAGATGACGATGTGGAGCGACAACCGCAACCACCTGCTGGACGACATGCTGCGCGACACCATTCTCGTGGTCGTGGCCCAGCTCATCGGCGTGGCGCCAGGGCAGTTCGTGGCCATCGTCGCCATCACGCAGCTCAGCGAGAGCTTCCAGCATGCCAATGTGCGCCTGTGGTTCGGCCGCGTGGGTGAGCGCCTGTGGGTAAGCCCGCGCTTTCACCGCTTGCACCACAGCATCGGCATCGGGCACGAGACCGTCAAGCCCGCCGCCGCGGGCGAAAAGGCCCCGCGCGTGGTGCTGGGCGGCCACAACTTCGGCGTGCTGCTGCCCTGGTGGGACATGCTCATGCGCACGGCCAACTTCGAGCAGCGCTACGACCCCACGGGCGTGCGCGACCAGGTCGAGCCCGGGCCCGATGGCCGCGTGCGCGACTATGGTCGCGGCTTCTGGTCGCAGCAGTGGCGCGGGGTGCTGCGGCTGGTGGGCAAGGCTTAGCCCCTGCTGGCCGCAACGTCGCGTACCAGCGCCCAGGCCACTTCGGCGACCGGTGCCAGCGCGCGATTGGCCCGGCGCACCAGCACGATGGCGCGCTCCACGCGCGGTGTGAGCGGTCGCACCTCCAGGCCTTGAAGGCCCGCAGGGGGCAGGGCCAGCGTGGGCACGACCGAAATGCCCAGGCCCGCATCGATCATGCGGAAGATGGTGGTCACATGGCCGACCTCCTGCGCCACGGGCGCCTGCACGCCATGCCCGCGCAGCGCATCGTCGATCAGCCGGCGGCTGCCCGAGGCGTGGTCCAGCAGCACCAGCGGCTCTCCGTGCAGCGCGGCCCAGCGCACGCTGCGCTGGCGCGCCAGCCGGTGCGTGGGTGGGCAGACCAGGCAGAAGGGCTCGGAGAGGATGGACTCGGCATGCAGCTCGTCGCTGCGCCCCGGCTCGGGCTCGATCACCACGCCGAAGTCCACCTCGCCCGAGAGCACGCTGGCCAGTGCATCGTGCTGCATGCGGTCCAGCAGCAGCAGCTCCAGCCCCGGGTGCTCCTGGCGGCAACGCGCGATGCACTCGGGCAGCAGGTTGGCCGACAGGGTGGGGCTGCTGGCCACGCGCACGCGGCCCTGGCGCTGCGTGGCCAGGCCGCGCACATCGAGCAGCATGGTGTCCAGGTCTTCCAGCACGCGCTGCAGGCGCACGGCCAGGCTGCGGCCGGCCTCGGTCAGCACCACCTCGCGCGTGGTGCGGTCCAGCAGTTTGATGCCCAGGTGCTGCTCCAGCTCGGTCACGCAGCGGCTCACGGCGGGCTGGGTCAGGCCGATCTGGTCGCCAGCGCGTGTGAAGCTGCTGTGCAGGGCCACGGCCTGGAAGACGCGCAACTGGCGCAAACTGGGATTCATGCGGAGAAATTATAAATTCATCAAATCAATCCATTTCTCTTTGGTCGGCAAACACGGTCCAATCGGTAGGTACCGTTTTTCAATGGGCGTTCACGCCCCCGCATCCATGGCCCGCTCCCGCCTGCTTCCCGACAATTTCACGCTCTACCTCGTCGCCACGGTCATCACGGCCAGCCTGCTGCCGGCGTCCGGGGCTTTCGCCAAAGTGCTTGAAGTGGCCACCACGGTGGCCGTGAGCCTGCTGTTCTTCCTGCACGGCGCCAAGCTCTCGCGCCAGTCCATCCTGGCCGGCATCGGCCACTGGCGCCTGCACCTGGTGGTGGTGGCCAGCACCTTCGTGCTGTTCCCGCTGCTGGGCTGGGCGCTGCGCCCGGTGCTGGAGCCCCTGGTCACGCGCGACCTGTACACCGGCATCCTCTACCTGTGCGCGCTGCCGGCCACGGTGCAGTCGGCGATCGCCTTTGTCTCCATGGCCCGCGGCAACATCCCTGCGGCCGTGTGCAGCGCCTCGGCGTCCACCCTGCTGGGTGTGGCCTTCACGCCGCTGCTCGTGGGCCTGCTGATGTCGCAGAACGCCGCCATGGGCGACCCGCTGGCCGCCATGGGCCGCATCGGCGTGCAACTGCTGCTGCCCTTTGCCATCGGCCACCTGCTGCGCCCCTGGATCAGCGGCTTTTTGCAGCAGCGTGCGGCTGTCATGAAGGTGGTGGACCAGGGCTCCATCCTGCTCGTGGTGTATGCCGCCTTCAGCCACGCCGTGATCGACGGGCTGTGGTCCCAGGTGCCTCCCATGGCCCTGGCCGGTCTGCTGGCCGTGTGCGCAGTGCTGCTGGCACTGGTGCTCACACTCACCACCTGGAGCGCGCGGCGCCTGGGCTTTTCCAAGGAGGACGAGATCACCATCGTCTTCTGCGGCTCCAAGAAGAGCCTGGTCAGCGGCGTGCCCATGGCCAACGTGCTGTTCGCTGCCAACGTGGCGGGCGCCATCGTGCTGCCACTGATGCTGTTCCACCAGATGCAGCTCATGGTCTGCGGCGTGCTGGCGCAGCGCTATGCGCGGCGCGAGGCGGCTGCCGTGCCCGCCACCGCCGTGGCACAGTCCAAGGCCTGAAACCCGCCCTGCGGGTGGTAAGGTCGAAGGCGCCACGCTCCGAGCGTGGCGTTTTCTTTTTCTGGGGTACTCGGCAGCATGATGAGCAAGAACAGCGCGACGGGCATCGGCCTGGTCGCCGTCCTGTTGTGGGGCGCGGTGGTGGGATCGATCCGTGGCCTGAGCGAGCACCTGGGCCCGGTGGGCGGCGCGGCGCTGATGTATTCGCTGGCCTCGGTGCTGCTGCTGGCCACGGTGGGCCTGGGCCGGGTGTGGGAGTTCCCGCGCCGCTATTTGGTCTGGGGCAGCGTGCTTTTCGTCTCTTACGAGCTGTGCCTGTCGCTGTCCATCGGCTATGCGAGCAATGCGCGCCAGGCCATCGAGGTCGGCATGGTCAACTACCTGTGGCCCAGCTTCACCCTGCTGGCCGCCATCGTGTTCAACCGCCAGCGCGCCAATGCGCTCATCGTGCCGGGCTTTATCCTGTGCCTGCTGGGCATCGCCTGGGTGCTGGGCGGCGAGAAAGGCCTGGACCTGCCGGGCATGGTGCAGAACGTACAGCTCAACCCCCTGAGCTACGGCCTGGCGTTTGCGGGCGCGCTGATCTGGGCGGCCTACTGCACCGTTACCGCCCGCATCGCGGGTGGCAAGAACGGCGTCACGCTGTTCTTCATGCTCACGGCCCTGGCACTGTGGGCGAAGTACCTCTTCTTCGCCGACGAGGGGGCTATGCAGTGGGGCCTGCAGGCCGCCCTGTACCTGGCGATGGCGGCAGCCGCCATGGGCTTTGGCTATGCCGCGTGGAACGTCGGCATCCTGCACGGCAACATGACCATCCTGGCTGGTGCTTCGTACTTCACGCCGGTGCTGTCGGCCGCGCTGGCCGGGCTGCTGCTGCGCACGCCGCTGCCCTGGTCGTTCTGGCAGGGCGCCTGCATGGTGTGCGCGGGCTCCGTCCTGTGCTGGCTGGCCACCCGGGGTGCCAGGCCAAAGGCGGCGGCTGCGTGATGCCGGCCACGACGGGGACCGCTATGCTGCGGCCTCGAAGGGCCTGAGCGGCAGGCCCGAAAAGGAAGGAGTCCCCCGCCATGCCCCTCGCCCCCGTCTCGGCCACCCTTCTGGCGCAGGCCCAGGTGGCCTATCGCTTGCATGAACACGCCGAGGCGCACACCACGCAGCAGTTCATGGCGCTCGGATTTCCGGTGCAGCAGATGGTCAAGACCTTGGCGTTCCAGGCCGGCGATGGCGGCATCGTGCTGGTGGCCTTGTGTGCCGCCGACGCGGTGGACTATGGGGCCGTCGCGCGGGCTGTGGGTACCTCCCGCGCCAAGCTCACCCCCTTGGGCGAGGAGTTGCTGCGCGAGCGCCTGGGCATGCAGGCCGGTGGCGTGGGTCCCTTCGTGCAGCAGGACGGTGTGCGGGTGCTGGTGGACCGCCAGGTGCCCGCATTGCCGGCCGTGTTCTGCGGCTCGGGCGAACGCAGCAGCACGCTGGAGGTAGCGGGCCAGGCCTTTTCGGCCATTGCAGGGGCCGTGCTCGGCGAATTCGCCAAGCCTGCCGATGCGGCGGTGAAGGGCCCATAGCACCGCAAGGATGTCATCGGCAGAAGCCAGGGCTCGCGGTATGCTCACGCGCATGGGACTGTTACTGGACTCCTTCTGGCGCGCTGCGGCCTATTGCATGCGCCCGCGCGTCATTCTCCTGTCGCTGCTGCCATTGCTGCTGATGGCGCTGCTGGCCTTCGGCCTGGGCTATTTCTACTGGGATGCGGCGGTGCAGAGCATGCACTCACTTCTGGAGAGCTCGCCCATGCTCAAGAATTTCTGGAGCTGGCTCGAAGGCTGGGGCCTGGGCCGGGTGGTCGGGGTGCTGGCACCCATGATGGTCATCCTCACGGCGACGCCGGTGCTGGTGGTGGTGTCGCTGCTGCTCGTGGCCGTGCTCATGACGCCGGCCCTGGTCACGCTGGTGGCCGAGCGGCGCTTTCCCGAACTGGTGCGCAAGAAGGGTGGTTCCTTCTTCGCCAGCCTGGCCTGGTCCGTGGGCTCCACGGCCATGGCGCTGGTGGCGCTGGCCGTGTCGGTGCCGCTGTGGCTGGTGCCGCCCCTGGTGCTGGTGCTGCCGCCGCTGATCTGGGGCTGGCTCACCTACCGCGTCATGGCCTTCGATGCGCTGGCCGAGCATGCCAGCAAGGAGGAGCGCAAGCGCCTGTTCGAGCGCCACCGCGCCAGCCTGCTGGGCATCGGCATCATCACCGGTTACCTGGGCGCAGCGCCCAGCATCGTCTGGGCCTCGGGCGTGCTCTTCGTGGCGGCCTTTGCCGTCCTGGTGCCGCTGGCCATCTGGATCTACATGCTGGTCTTCGCCTTCTCGTCGCTGTGGTTCACCCATTTCTGCCTGGCGGCCCTGCAGGAGCTGCGCGAGGACGATGTGCGGGCCACCATGCCCGTGCCGTCGCGCCTGCCGCTCGACGCGCTGGCCCCCGCGCCGGCCATTGAAGACACCGCACCGCCTGCGGCCGGCCTTGCGGCCCCTGGCGCCCCTCCTACCGATCTCCGCACCCCATGACCCCCACTTTCGGCCTCATCATCGTCGGCGACGAAATCCTCTCGGGCAAGCGCGCCGACAAGCACATGCCCAAGGCCATCGAGCTGCTCACCGCGCGCGGCCTGTCCCTGTCCTATGCCGACTACGTGGGGGACGACCCGGCACGCATCACGGCCACGCTGCAGCGCGCCTTTGCCTCGGGCGACGTGGTGTTCTCGTGCGGCGGCATCGGCGCCACGCCGGACGACCATACGCGCCAGTGCGCGGCGCGTGCGCTGGGCGTGGACCTGGCGCTGCACCCCGAGGCCGAGCGCCTGATCCGCGAGCGCATGCAGGACGTGGCGCGCGAACAAGGCCTGCCCTACGAGCCCGAGCGCCACGACAACGTGCACCGGCTCAACATGGGCATGTTCCCGGTCGGCGCGCAGACCATTCCCAACCCCTACAACAAGATCCCCGGCTTCAGCTGTGCGAGCCCGGGCGGGCAGGGCGGGGCGGTGCATTTCGTGCCCGGCTTTCCGGTGATGGCCTGGCCCATGATCGAGTGGGTGCTGGACACCTTGTATGCCGATCATTTCAACCGCACGCCGCAGACCGAGCATTCGGTCGTGGTGTTCGGTGCCATGGAGGCTGCACTCACCCCGCTGATGGAGCAGATAGAAAAATCGCACCAAGGCGTTCGGGTGTTCAGTTTGCCCAGCGTGGATCATCCACAATACGGGCGGCATATCGAGCTGGGCGTCAAAGGCCCGGCGCAGGCGCTTCCCGCGGCATGGACGGACCTCAAAAATGGCCTGCACGAATTTGGTGCAGAACTTGGCCCTGAAATGGTGCGCAACCTGTGATGTGCAGCAGGGGTTGTTGGATTGCACCAATATTGTGCATTCGGTGGCCCTGGCCGGATCCCAGGTAGGGCCGCTGCTCCGCGATAGTGCGGTGATTGCACCCCGCTGGCACGCAAACTGCTTTTATTTCGGCAAATTCTTTTTTCAACAAGCGCTTTACCCAGGAGAACCTGATGGCCAAGACCGTTGCAGACGTGATGAAGATGGTGAAGGAAAACGAAGTCAAGTTCGTTGACTTCCGTTTTACCGACACCCGAGGCAAGGAACAGCACGTGACCGTGCCGGTTTCGCACTTCGACGAAGACAAGTTCACGTCGGGCCACGCATTTGACGGTTCGTCGGTGGCTGGCTGGAAGGGCATCGAAGCTTCGGACATGCAACTCATGCCCGACCCCAGCACCGCCAACATCGACCCCTTCTTCGAAGAAACCACGCTGTTCCTGCAGTGCGATGTGATCGAACCCGGTGACGGCAAGGCCTACGACCGCGATCCCCGCTCCATCGCCAAGCGCGCCGAAGCCTACCTCAAGGCCTCTGGCCTGGGCGACACCGCCTTCTTCGGCCCAGAGCCAGAATTCTTCATCTTCGACGGCGTGCGCTGGTCCAACGAACCCGGCCGCGTGTTCAGCGAAATCGAAGAATACGAAGCCCCATGGAATTCGGGCGCCAAGCTCGAAGGCGGCAACCGCGGCCACCGTCCCACCGTCAAGGGCGGCTACTTCCCCGTGCCTCCCGTCGACAGCACGCAGGACATGCGCGCCGAGATGTCCCTGATCCTCGAATCCCTGGGCATCCCGGTCGAAGTGTTCCACCACGAAGTGGCAGGCGCCGGCCAGAACGAAATCGGTACCAAGTTCAGCACGCTGGTCGAGCGCGCCGACTGGACCCAGGTCCTGAAGTACGTGGTCTGGAACGTGGCCAACGCCTACGGCAAGACCGCCACCTTCATGCCCAAGCCCTACGCTGGCGACAACGGTTCCGGCATGCACGTGCACCAGTCCATCTGGAAGGACGGCAAGAACCTGTTCGCAGGCGACGGCTACGCCGGCCTGTCGGACTTCGCGCTGTACTACATCGGCGGCATCATCAAGCACGCCCGTGCCCTGAACGCCATCACCAACCCCGGCACGAACTCGTACAAGCGCCTGGTGCCCGGCTTCGAAGCCCCTGTGAAGCTGGCCTACTCGGCCCGCAACCGCTCGGCCTCGATCCGCATCCCTTACGTTGCCAACCCCAAGGGCCGCCGCATCGAAGCGCGCTTCCCCGATCCATCGGCCAACCCCTACCTGGCCTTCTCGGCCCTGATGATGGCCGGTCTGGACGGCGTGGAAAACAAGATCCATCCCGGCGAAGCCGCCACGAAGGACCTGTACCACCTGCCTCCAGAAGAAGACAAGCTGGTGCCTACCGTCTGCCACAGCCTGGACCAGGCCCTGGAGTACCTGGACAAGGACCGCAGCTTCCTGACCAAGGGCGGCGTGTTCACCGACTCCATGCTCGACGCCTACATCGAGCTGAAGATGGGCGAAGTCACGCGTTTCCGCATGGCTCCCCACCCTGTCGAGTTCGACATGTACTACTCGCTGTAATCGGCCCTTCCAGGCGGTTACACCCCCAAAAGGCGGCGCAAGCCGCCTTTTTTCATGGCGCCGGCACAACACCGGCTGCGGAACCAACCGTGGCTGCGGCGCCTCTGTACAGCAGGGGCACGGTGCCTGCCGCCTTGCCCCTGGCCTGCCGTTGGCCCCAAGGCCCGACTGCAAACCCCCATGGCCGCAGCACTTGCGCAATTGGCGATGCGGGGTGATTGGGGGATACTCTCTGGCTATCCCCTGCATAAGCTGCTGCGCGAGGAATTTCCATGAAGAAGACTGTCACCACCCTGTTGTTGCTTGCTGCCCTGGCCCCGGTGGCCGGCTGGGCGCAGGACCGCATCTACCGCTGTGGCAACGAGTACACGAACAACACCACCCAGGCCAAGGAGCGCGGCTGCAAGCTGGTCGAAGGCGGCAACGTCACCGTGGTGCAGGGCGCGCGCCCTGCCGCCGCTGCGGGTGGTGCCGCAGCGCCTGCCGGGGGCAGCGCGCCCTCGGCATCGCCACCGAACGCGCCGCGCGTGAACAGCAACGACCAGAAGGCCCGCGATGCCGATGCTCGCGCCATCCTCGAGTCCGAGCTGCGCAAGGCCGAGGCCCGCCATGCCGAACTGGTCAAGGAATACAACGGCGGCGCGCCCGAGCGCAATGCGCTCGATCTGCGCAACCCCCAGCGCTACATGGAGCGCACGGCCGAGCTCAAGGCCAGCGTGGCCCGCAGCGAGAGCGACATCGCCGGCATCAAGCGCGAACTGGGCCGCGTTGCGCCCGCCAACTGAGCCCGATTGAACCTGCGTGTGAGCACACCCCCCGACACCTCCACCCCGTCCGACACCGAGCGTTTCCATTCGCTGGACCTGATGTCCACGCTGGTGGCGGTGCTGCGCATCGATGGCGCAGTGCTGTTTGCCAATGCGGCCCTCGAAAACACCCTGGGCCTGTCGCGCCGCACGCTGGAGGGCGGGGATTTCTCCGGCTTCTTCACCGACCCGGCCCTCCTGCAGACGGCCCTGGCCGGTGCCCGTGTGCAGGACTTTGCGGCCTTGCGCTACGAGGCCAGCCTCAAGCGCCTGCACCAGGAGCCCGTGCCCGTGCATGTCAACGTGGCGGCGGCCGAGCAGGCTGGCGAGATCCTGGTGGAGCTGTGGCCCCTGGAGCAGCAGGCCCGCCAGGACCGCGAGGAGCGCCTGCTCGACCAGGCCCAGGCCAACAAGGAACTCATCCGCAACCTGGCCCACGAGATCAAGAACCCGCTGGGCGGCATCCGCGGTGCCGCGCAACTGCTGGAGATGGAGCTCGAGAGCCGCGAGCTCACCGAGTACACCCAGGTCATCATCCACGAGGCCGACCGCCTGCAGAGCCTGGTGGACCGGCTGCTGGCCCCGCACCGCCACCCGCACCTGGTGGGCGACGTGAACATCCACGAGGTGTGCGAGCGCGTGCGCTCGCTGGTGCTGGTGGAGTACCCGCATGGCCTGCGCGTGCAGCGCGACTACGACACCTCCATCCCCGAGTTCCGTGGTGACCGTGCGCAGCTCATCCAGGCGCTGCTCAACGTGGTCCAGAACGCGGCGCAGGCCCTGTCCGAACGCATGGCCGCCGGCGATGCCGTGATCACCCTGCGCACGCGCGTGGCCCGACAAGTAACCTTTGGTCGCCAGCGCTATCGGCTGGCACTGGAATTGCATGTCATCGACAACGGACCGGGCGTACCCGATGCCATCAAGGAGCGTATTTTTTACCCTCTGGTGTCGGGTCGGGACGGCGGATCGGGGCTGGGACTCACGTTGGCGCAAACCTTCGTACAACGGCACCATGGATTGATCGAATGCGACAGCGTACCGGGTCGCACCGACTTCCGAATCCTGATCCCCTTGCCCTGAGGTCCCTGACGACACGCAACCACAGGGAAGGTAAGCAACACATATGAAGCCGATCTGGATAGTAGATGACGACCCCTCGATCCGCTTCGTCCTGGAAAAGGCGCTGGCCCGCGAGAACCTGCCCACGCGCAGCTTCACCCATCCGCGCGAAGTGCTCGATGCACTGGCCGACATCACCGCAGGCGACCCGGCCCGCCAGGCCCCCCAGGTCCTGGTGAGCGACATCCGCATGCCTGGAGGTTCGGGCCTGCAACTGCTCGAAAAAGTCCGCGAACTGCAGCCCGGCCTGCCCGTCATCATCATGACGGCGTACTCCGATCTGGACAGTGCCGTATCGGCCTTCCAGCGCGGGGCCTTCGAATACCTGCCTAAGCCTTTCGACCTGCCCAAGGCGGTGGAGCTGATCCGCCGCGCCGTGGAGGAAAGCCAGCGCGAGGAAGTGACCGAAGAGCGCCAGACCGAGACGCCCGAGATGCTGGGCCAGGCCCCGGCCATGCAGGACGTGTTCCGCGCCATCGGCCGGCTCAGCCAGAGCCAGGTGACGGTGCTGATCACCGGCGAGTCGGGCTCGGGCAAGGAACTCGTGGCGCGGGCGCTGCACAAGCACTCGCCCTGCGCGGATGGTCCCTTCGTGGCCATCAACACCGCGGCCATCCCCAAGGACCTGCTCGAATCCGAACTCTTTGGCCACGAGCGCGGGGCCTTCACGGGCGCCCAGACGCAGCGCCGCGGCCGCTTCGAGCAGGCCGAGGGCGGCACGCTGTTCCTCGACGAAATCGGCGACATGCCGTTCGATTTGCAGACGCGCCTCTTGCGCGTGCTGTCGGACGGCCAGTTCTACCGCGTGGGCGGCCATGCGGCCGTGAAGGCCCATGTGCGCGTGATTGCCGCCACCCACCAGGACCTGGAAAAGCGCGTCAAGGAAGGCGGTTTCCGCGAGGACTTGTTCCACCGCCTGAATGTCATCCGCCTGCGCCTGCCCGCGCTGCGCGAGCGCCATGAAGACGTGCCCATGCTCACGCGCCACTTCCTGCAGCAGAGCGCGCGGCAGCTCGGCGTGGAGCCCAAGCGCATTGCCGATGCGGCCCTGGTGCGGCTGGAGCAGTTCGCCTTTCCGGGCAATGTGCGCCAGCTCGAGAACATCTGCCACTGGCTCACGGTGATGGCGCCGGCCCAGGTGATCTCGCTGCAGGACCTGCCGCCCGAGGTGCTGGAAGCCCCGGTGTTCCAGGCGCCTGCGCGCGCCGCGGCGCCCGACGCCCATGCCGTGGCACCGCAGCCGGTGATTGCGATGCCCGTGGCGGCGGTGGCACCCCAGCCAGAGCTGGTCGGCGGTCTGCATGCCGTGGCACCCGCGGTACCGCAGTTCGCAGCAGCAACCCCCGCGGCCACCTGGGCGGCAGACACCATGGCTGCACCGGCGACCCAGGCCAGCCCCGCGCTGAGCTGGGAGCAGGCCCTGGAAGCCGAGGCGCAGAAACTGCTGTCCGGCGGCCAGCCCGAGGTCTGGGACGCGCTCACGCGCCGTTTCGAATCGCGACTGATCCGCACGGCCCTGGTGGCCACCCACGGCCGCCGCATGGAGGCCGCGCAGCGCCTGGGCATCGGTCGCAACACCATCACGCGCAAGATCCAGGAACTGGGCCTGGACGCACCCGACGAAGGCTGAGCAGGCCATCCATCGGCCGCGAGCCACAAGCCCCGGGCAGGCGCCCGGGGCTTTTTCGTTTTTGCGAGGCGTTCCTACAGCTGGTGCGCAGCAGCCTGTGTAGCCTGCAGGTTCCCCCACGATGAGGAGGCCCCATGCACCTCGAAGGCTCCTGCCATTGCCGCGCCGTCCGCTTCTCGCTCGAAGCCGACAGCCCTGTGCCCTTCATGCACTGCCACTGCTCCATCTGCCGCAAGACGGCAGGGGGCGGCGGCTATGCCATCAACCTGGGCGGCGATGCGCGCACGCTCAAGGTCCGGGGGGCCAAGCACCTGGGCACCTACCATGCCGTGATGCGCGAAGAGGGCCAGCGCGCCAGGCGCTCCAAGGCCGAGCGCAAGTTCTGCCTGCAATGCGGCAGCGCGCTGTGGCTGTGGGACCCGCGCTGGCCTGAGCTGGTCCATCCCCATGCCTCGGCCATCGACACGCCGTTGCCCAAACCGCCGGAAGTCGTCGAAGGCATGCTGGAATTCGTTGCGAACTGGGTCGATGTGCCCAAGGGCCTGGGCCACCGGCACTACCAGGCGTTTCCCGATGAATCCCTGGCCGAGTGGCACGAGCGGCATGGGCTGAAAGGCTGACGTGCAAAGCAGCGCCCGCCGGGAGCTGCGTCACCGTTTCTGACTGCCGACAAAGGTGCTGCCGTACAGCGCCATGAGAAGGAGGAACATCACTATGGGGAACACGTAGTCGCCGACGCGGTTCTTGTCCTTCAAATACCGTGCTTTGGACTGTTCGTAAGAAACCAGGATGGTCTGATCGGTTCGAATCTCGTAGCAGAGCGGGAATCGCTCGTGCATTTGTGTTGCCGACATGAGCACCGTCACAGGCTGCTCCCTCAGCGAGCGCATCAAGGAGAGGTTCTTGGCGTCATCCTGGCTCAGGCAGTTGGGTCCGCTGCTGCCTGCAGCGCAATGGCATTCTTTCAAACTGCCGTCGCTGGCCTGAACAGTGGTCGCATGCCCTTTGCCGTTGGGGCTGATGAAAGGCATCTTGTAGATGCCGCGCACCTCTGTCAGGTCGCTTTTCTCCGGGATTTCCAGCAGGGAAAGCTGCAGTACCGGAAAAATGAATGTGACGGCAAGCATCCACCACATCCATCGGAATCTTGCAAAAAGAAGCCACCAGGTCGTGCTGAGTAAATGCCTGTGCATTGGTTGTCGTCGGTCATCGGACTGTTTGGTGCGCGCATCATCGCCCACATGACTGCCGGGGCGGCTTTCACCCCGTGGAAATGCAAGGCTTCGATCTCTGGAGGGATTCGGATAGCCGATTTCGGCTGCCACCGTCTTCAGGCCTGCGCCACCCACCCCCGAAACGCCAGCCCCGCATAGAACAGGCGGATGCCGCCAAAGCCGGCCTGCGCCAGCAGCGCCTCTTCCTCAACCGGACCGAGCAGAGGCAGGGCGGTGTCGATGGCCGTGGCTGCGCGCTGGGCGGCCTCTGCATCCACACCCGAGGCCACGGCGAACGCCGCATAGCGTGCCAGCCACTGTGCGCGCTCCTTTGGCGGTGCCAGTGGAAAACTCAGGTGGGCCGTGACCAGGGGCGCTCCGGGTCGCAGGCGTTGGCGGATGGCCTTCAGGGTGGCCAGCCGTTCGTCCAGCGGAACGAAATGCAGGGTGAGCAGGCAGGTGGCCGCATCGAAGGGGCCCGCGGGCGCCGTGTGCACATAGCCCTGGTGGAAATCCACGTGCGCAGCCAGCGGCCCGAGCGTGGCCTGCGCCAGCTGCAGCATGGGCTCCGAGGGGTCCACCCCCGCGAAACGCCAATTCGGCTGGGATTGCGCGAAGACACGCAGTTCCGCCCCGCCGCCGGCCCCGACCACCAGCACGCTGGCCTCGGGTGGGGCGCGCTCGGCCAGCAGCACGCCCGCCATTTTTTGCAGATCGTCCCAGCCGGGCACGAGGCGGCGGGTGCGGTCGGCGTAGGACGCGGCGGCCTGGGGATCGGCGAATGGGGCATTCGGGTTGGCGCGGTTGGAGGAGGTGGACATGCTGGCTCTTGTTAAGTAACTTTTATTGTTGCATATGTGGCGGAGACACCGCAACCCGCGCGCTTCAAGCCCCTTGGGGTCGCCGACAATGGCGCTGTTGACCCGAGGACGCATGAAGCCATCTGCCACGCCCGACACCTCTCCTGCCGCCACCCTGCAGGACCCGGCCCTGCTGCGGCGCCTTTTGCGCGCCAAGGACCGCATGGACGCGGCATCGCACGAGGCCTGGCCGGTGGCCCGGCTGGCCGAGGTGAGCGGGGTGTCCGAGGCGCATTTCGCGCGCTCGTTCAAGCAGGCCTTTGGTGTGCCGCCGCACCGCTACCTGCTCACGCGGCGCATCGAGCAGGCCTCAACGCTGTTGCGCGACACCGACCAGCCCATCACCGACATCGCGTTCGCCACGGGCTGGGAGAGCCTGGGCACCTTTGGCCGCATCTTTCGCGACATCACGGGCAAGAGCCCCAGTGTGTTGCGGCGCGAGGCGCGGGCCCAGGCCGGGCCACTGGCCAGCGTGCCGGCCTGTGTCCTCAAGGCCGCCGAACGGCCGGACCTCACGATCGCAGTTTTGGAGAAGCGCCGGCGCGCGGCGGACGGTACAAACCGGTCTTCGACAACCCAGGAGATCGAACAATGACGATGACAAGCTTGATGAACCTGCCCACCCAGGGCATTGGTGTGGTGGGCGTGTATGTGGACGACCAGGACGCGGCGCTGGCCTTCTATGTGGACCAGCTCGGCTTTCGCGTGCACACCGATGTGCGCAACGGCAGCTACCGCTGGCTCACGGTGCAGGATCCGGCGCAGCCCTCGTTCCAGCTCGGCCTGTTTACCCCGGGGGCGCCCATGCACGATGAGGCCACGGCGCAGACCTTGCGCGCCATGGTGGCCAAGGGCGCCATGCCGCCGCTGGTCTGGCATGTGGCCGACTGCCGCGCCACCTGTGCGCAGCTGCGCGAGCGCGGCGTCGAGTTCACCCAGGAGCCCGTGGACCGCTATGGCAATGTGGACGCGGGTTTCCGAGACCCCGCGGGCAATGGCTGGAAGGTCATCCAGCGGGCCCAGGAGGGTGCACGGTGAGCGGCCCGGGGCTCTGGCTGCGGCGCAGCCACCGCTGGGTGTCCATCGTGTTCACGCTGACCGTCATGGCCAATTTCGCGGCCATGGGCCTGGGACGGGGCGCGCCACCTGCCTGGATCACCTACGCGCCGCTGGCTCCCCTGGCCGTGCTGCTGCTCACGGGGCTTTATCTGTTCGTGCAGCCCTACCTGGCCCGACGAGGCGGTGCGCGTGCGGCAGAGTCCGAGCGCCGTTCACATCCGTTCTAGCCGCAGGTGCAGGCCCTGGGCACCATGGCGGGCATGAACTCTTCCTCCCGCACTCCACACCTTCCCGACTGGCCGCACCAGGCCTTCACCGCACCGTTCACCACCACGGGCCGCTCGGCCCTGGTGCCGCCGCCGCCCTGGCACTATGCGGGCTGGCTGCTCAATGTGGCCTTCCAGTTCGATGCCGGGCGCGCGGCGCCGCTGGTGCCGCCGGCGGCAGGTCGGCCGCTGGGTTCGGGCTGCGTGCACTTTGCCGACTGGCAGGCCTGCACGCCAAACGGCAACGAGCTGCTGGACCCGGTGCTGGCGCAGTACCGCGAGACCATCGTGGTGCTGGAGGTGGAGCGGCCCGACGGCAGCCGCGCCATGTACTGCCCGGCGATCTGGGTGGACCAGGACATCTCCCTGGTACGCGGGCTGCTGCAGGGCTGGCCCAAGAAAATCGGCAGCACCTGGCTCACGCGTAGCCTGCCCTTGGACCACCCTGCAGCCGCCCCGCTGCGCGCCGGCAGCCGCTTGGGCGCCAGCCTGGCGGTGAAGGACCGCCGCGTGTTCGAGGCACAGGCCACGCTGACGGGCCAGCCCGGCCGGGCGCTGGGCTTTCTGGGCACGCCCACCATCGGCGCCGTGGGCTGGCCGGACCTGCGGCAGCCCGCGCAGCGGCCCACCCTGGCGCTGGTGAAACCCGCCATCGGGGAACGTGTGGGCAGCGGGTGGCATGCCGCCACGGCCACACTGCAGCTCACGCCGCACCCCACCGAAGACATCGGCCTGCTGGACGGCCTGGTGGCGCAGGAGGCCAGTGCGGGCTGGATCGGCATCACCGTGTCCGGGGCGGTCGATGCCTGAACAGCCGCCTGCCGCCGCGGTGCCGCATCTGCGCTCCGAGGTGCAGCGCTTGCGCGTGTTCGACCTGGAGCAGGTGCGCCACCAGCAGCACGGGCAGGAGTGGGTGCCGCACTGGCACGGGGAGTGGTCGTTTGGCGCCATCGTGCGCGGAGAATGCCGGTGCAGCGTGGCCGGGCGCCCCTTCGTGGCGCGCACGGGCGACGTGGTCGCCATTGCGCCCGGCGTGGTCCACACGGGGGCATTGAGTGCGCCGCAGTACCGCGGGAGCGTGCTGGTGACCATGCTCTATGTGCCCACCGCATGGCTGTTGCACGAGGGCTTGGCGGCCCCCGCGCACAGTGGCGTGGTGCACATGCCCCGGCTGGCCGAGCGCGCGCGCAGCCTGGCCGGCACGGCCGAGGTGCAGGCCTGGCTGCGGCGCGTGGTGCCGGCGCTGCGCCGCAGCCTGCGCGCCGGATCATCTGCCATAGAGCCGCCGCTGCCGAGTGCTGCGGTGCGGGCACTGATCGAGCGGGTGCAGGTGGCGGTAGCTGGCGGCGAGACCTCGGTGGCAGGCCTGGCAGGCCACTGCGGGGTGAGCCGGGAGCGCGTGCACCGTGTGCTCACGCAATGGGTGGGCATGGCGCCGGGCGACTACCTGCGGGCGGTGCGCCTGCACCGCGCCCGGCAGATGCTGCTGGCGGGTGAGCCGGCGGCATCGGTCGCAGTGGCGTGCGGGTTTGCCGACCAGGCGCACTTCACGCGCTGGTTCCGCCGCTCCTTCGGGTACACACCGGGCGACCTGCTGCAGGCGGCTGTTCGCGGCTGACCAGCGCGGCCAGCGAAGGGCAGGCACAATCGCCCGGCGGCAGGGCCTTGCCCTTGCCGGTTGTCGGCCTTTTGCGCCACGCCCCCCTTTGTTGACCGATGCCCGCGCCCGCACTGCGCGCGGGTGCTTCCTATTTCTTCATGCAATCGCCGCTGCCCGTCTTCGCCCTGTTGTTCAATGCCTTTGTGTGGGGCCTGGCCTGGTGGCCGTTTCGGGTGATGCACGGGGCGGGCCTGCACCCGCTGTGGGCCACGGCCACGATGTACGCCCTGGTGCTGCTGGGCCTGCTGGCGCTGCGGCCGGGCATCCTCGCGCAGGTGCGCCAGCACCCGGGGCTGTGGCTGCTGGCGCTGGCCTCGGGGTTCAACAACGTGGCCTTCAACTGGGCCGTGACGGTGGGCGACGTGGTGCGCGTGATTTTGCTGTTCTACCTCATGCCCGCCTGGGCGGTGCTGCTGGCCTGGCGCATCCTGGGCGAGCGGCCCACGCCCATGGCCCTTGCGCGGCTGGTGCTGGCCTTCGCGGGTGTGGTGCTGGTGCTGCTGCCCGAAGGCACCTCGCCTGCGCGCCTGCTGCAGAACCTGTCCATGGCCGATGGGCTGGCGCTGATGGGGGGCTTCATGTTCGCGCTGGTCAACGTCACGGTGCGCCGCCTGCATGCCGTGCCGGGGCAGGCGCGCATGTTTGCCATGTTCGGCGGCTGCATGCTCATGGCGCTGCTGGCGGGCTTTGTCGGCCTGCAGTTCGGCGTGGTGGAGGCCTTTCCGGCCTTCAACGCCACCTGGGCCGTCACGGCCTTGCTGCTGTCGGGCGTGCTGATGCTGGGCAACTGGGCTCTGCAGTTCGGCGCCTCGCGCCTGAAGGCAGGTACCACGGCGGTGGTGATGCTGTCGGAGGTGGTGTTCGCCAGCGTGTCCTCGGTGCTGCTGTCGGCTTCGCAACTGGAGCCGCGCACGGTACTCGGGGGCTCGTTGATCCTGCTGGCGGCGCTGCTGGCGTCGTTGCGGCGCTAAGAGCGGCTAACAAAACTCTTCTGGCGTCGTTGCCGCGTCTTGTCGTACTACTCGTACTGCCTGCGACGCGGCGCCTAGCCAGAACCGCTTCGCTGAGTTTTCTTATCCGCTCTAACTAGGCAAACGCGCCGCGGCGCGTTTGAGCGCCGCCGCAAACGCCAGCGCCGCCGGCTTGGGCTGGGTGCCGCGGCGTGACACCAGGTACAGGTCCAGGTGCGCCACGGGCTCGCGCAGCATGGCCACACCCAGTCCTTGGCGCAGGCATTCCTCCATCGCGAAGGAGGGAATCACGGCGTGCCCCCGGCCGGCGCGCACCATGCCGATGATGGTGCCCAACAGGTTCATGCGCGGGCGCTCTTCGTGCGTGCGGCCCAGGCGCGAGAGCTGCTTTTCGATCACCACCTGGATCGGGTTGCCCGAGGGCAGGCTCACCAGGGGCAGACCGGCCAGGCTGCTCCAGGGCTGGCTCTCCGTGAGGCCGCTGGTGCCGGCGCCGGGCGGGCTGATGCGCATGAGCCGGAACTTGCACAGCGGCTGGCGCGACAGGCCCACGGCGGGTTTCACGAAGAAGCCGAAGCCGATGTCGGCCTCGCCTTCCAGCACCTCCTGGCGCACGGTGCCCACCTCCACATCGGCCAGATGCACCTGCACCCCGGGGTGGGTGTCGGCGAAGCCGCGCACCACGTCGGGCAGCAGGCTGGCCGAGATCATGGGCGTGGCTGCCACCCGCAGGCGCGAGCGCACGGCCGCCTCGCTGCCGTCGAGCACGGAGCCCAGCGTGCGCAGTTCGCCCACGATGCGCTCGGCCACGGGCTGCAGCCGCCGGCCCGCATCGGTCAGCGTCAGCGAGCGGGTGGTGCGGTCGAACAGGCGGGCGCCCATCTGTTCCTCCAGCTCCTTGACCAGCATGCTCATGCCCGAGGGTGACAGGTGCACCTGCTCGGCCGCCTTGGCAAAGCTCTGCAGCCGCGTCACTTCCAGGAAGGCATGCAGCTGGCGGCTGCTCACATTCATCAGCTTTGTTGAGGAATTCATCAGAAATTTCCGTTTGATTCACATCAAGACTGTCGTTGTAATTGTGGTCCAACTTCCAAGGAGACAAACGACATGGCCTTTTCATCCCCGATGGCGACCCGCCGGCGCCTGGTGCTCGGCGCCCTGGCTGCGGTGGCCGCCCCCTTGGTCCGTGCGCAGGGCAGCGGTGCGGATACGCCCGTGCGCCTGGTCGTGCCCTTCACGCCCGGCACGGGGATCGACCTGATCGCGCGCCAGATCGCGGTGCCCTTGTCCGAGCGGCTCAAGCGCCCCTTCTTCGTCGACAACAAGGCCGGGGCCTCGGGCATCATCGGCACGCAGGAAGTGGTGCGTGCGCCGGCCGATGGCACCACCTTGCTGGTCAGCGTGAACACGCTGGTGATGAACATGGCGCTCTACCCCAAGCAGGGCTTCAATCCGCTGACCGATCTGCAGCCCGTGGCCCAGACCAGCTGGGGCCAGTTGCTGCTGGTGGCCAGCGAGGCGTCGAAGGTCCAGTCGCTCAAGGAGCTGGTGGACCGCGCCAGGGCCAAACCCGGCGCGCTCAACTACGGTTCGCCCGGCGCAGGCACGCCGCACCACCTGGCGATGGAACTGCTCAAGAACCGCGCCAAGCTCTCGCTCACGCACATCAGCTACCGCGGCACGGCGCCCGCGGTGACCGACCTGCTGGGTGGCCAGATCGATGCCATGTTCCTGCCCATCCACGTGGCCCTGCAGCACGTGAAGGCGGGCAAGCTCAAGGCCCTGGCCATCAGCTCCGACACACCGCATCCGCTGCTGCCCGAGGTGCCTTCGCTGAACAGCCTCAAGGTGGGCGACCTGAACGTGGACATGTGGTACGGCGTGTTTGCGCCCGCCGGTACGCCAAAGGTCTACGTGGACCGGCTGAACATCGAGCTGCGCGAGGTGCTGGCCGCGCCCGCCGTGGCCAAGGCCTTCGAGACCCAGGGCATGACGCCCGCGCACAGCACCCCCGAGGCCTTCAAAAAGCTGGTCACGGCCGACGCCAAGCGCTGGTCCGACCTGATCAAGGCCCAGGGCATCACGGCGGAATGAGAACCACAGTGACACCAGAGAGCAATGCAATGAAGAACAAGGATCAAGCCATGGCCGCCGCATGCGACGCTGACGTGGTCATCGTCGGCGGTGGCCCCGTGGGCATGGGCCTGGCCATCGAGCTGGGCCAGCGCGGGGTGCGCACCATCGTGGTGGAGCGTTACCCGCAGCCGCAGCCCATTCCCAAGGGCCAGAACCTGACCCAGCGCACCATGGAGCATTTCCACTTCTGGGGGGCCGAGGCGCAACTGCGTGCGGCGCGCACGATTCCCAAGGAATACGGTATCGGCGGCCTCACCGCGCATGGCACGCTGCTGGGCCCGCACAGCTACGACTGGCTGCAGCGCGACCTGGTCCAACCCTATTACTTCACCGGCAACGAGCGCCTGCCCCAGTACGCGACCGAGGCCGTGCTGCGCGATCGTGTGGCGCAATTGCCCTCGGTGCAGACCCTGTACGGCTGGGAGGCCAAGGCCGTGGCGCAGGACGCCGATGGCGTCTCCATCACCATCGCCGAGCGCGGCGGCAGTGGGGCTGAACGCGTGCTGCGCAGTGCCTACGTGGTGGGCGCGGACGGCGCGCGTTCGCTGGTGCGCGAGCAGGCCGGCATCACCCAGACCCGCACCGACCACGACCGCATGATGGTGCTGCTGGTGTTCCGCTCGCATGGGCTGCACCAACTGCTCGAGCGCTACCCCGGCAAGTCCTACTACAACGTGCTGCAGCCCGAGCTCAAGGGCTACTGGAAGTTCTTCGGCCGCGTGGACCTGGGCAGCACCTGGTTCTTCCACGCGCCCGTGCCACCGGGCACCACCAGGGACAACTTCGACTTCACCGCCTACCTGCAGGACGCGGTGGGGGCTTCGTTCGACGTGGAGTTCGAGCACATCGGCTTCTGGGACCTGCGCTTCATGCTGGCCGACCGCTACCGCCGGGGCCGCGTGTTCGTGGCCGGCGATGCCGCGCACAGCCACCCGCCGTATGGCGGCTATGGGGTCAACTCGGGGCTCGAAGATGCGCGCAACCTGGGCTGGAAGCTGGCCGCCACCTTGCAGGGCTGGGGCGGCGAGCGCCTGCTCGACTCCTACGATGCCGAGCGGCGCCCGGTGTTCGCCTCCACCATCAGCGACTTCATCGCCCGTTCCATCGATACGGACCGCGGGTTCCTCGATGCGCACGACCCGGCGCGCGACAAGGCCGCCTTCGAGGCCGCATGGAGCGCGCGGGCCCAGGGTGCCGTGGGCGAGGTCCATGCCTTCGAGCCGCACTACGAGGGCTCGCCGGTGGTCTGGGGCAGCGCAGGCCGCAGCAGCAGTGCCAAGGGCTCGCACCGCTTCGACGCGCGGCCTGGCCACCACCTGGCTCCGGCCCAGCTGCCCTCGGGCCGCAATGTGTACGAGGAATTCGGCACGGGCTATACGCTGCTGGCGTTTGGCGCCAGTGCGCAGGAGGTCCAGGCCTTTCGCGATGCCGCGGCGGCCCAGTCGCTGCCGCTCGCGGTGGTGCAGGCGCCGGGCCTCGGCGAACCCGGGCGCTACAACGCCCGCCTGGTGCTGGTGCGGCCGGACCAGTTTGTCGCCTGGGCCGGCAGCGGTGCCGAGGTGGGTGCAGACCAGGCCCGCGAGGTGCTGCAGGTGGCTGCAGGCGTACCGGTCGAGGTGGCGACTGCCGCCTGAGCGCAGTTACGGCTTTTTCTTCTGCAAGGCCCTCAGCCGCGCCCGCTGCCCGGGCGTCGTGCTGGGGGCGTACAGGCGCCCGACCAGGGCCTGCTGCCATTCCTCGCCGTGGTCCGGCCAGGTCTCGATCAACTGGGTGAGGCCTTCCACATCCTCTGCATGCACCAGATCGCGCACGCGCTGGGCGAACAGTGACAGGGGTGGTGGCGGAGGGGGCTCGGGTGCCGGCTCCCGCATCACCGGCTGGGCGCCGGGGCGAAAGGGATTACGCCCCTCGCGCATGAAGCGGCGTATGGCCTCGGCCGAGACCATGGTGCCGGGATCGCCGGTGCCGTCGTCGAACAGCTCGGGGTGCAGGTAGCCATCCCAGTCCCCTTGCGCGTTCCAGTCGCAGATCGGCAGGTGGTAGCCGCCCTCTGCGTGCATGTCATGGTCGACGCAGACGAAGGCCCGACCGTACATCGCGCCATGGATCACCAAGCTTCCGTCGTTGTACTCGCCGTAGACGATGTTGTCGACCTTCACGTCGCCCATCACGCGCATGTCGCTGTCACCGTGGCCGAAGCTGGTGGCGTGGATACTGCCACTGACCAGCGTCTGCCCAGGGTAGGTGTAGGTGAGCTGGCTGAACACGCCGTCGACCTGCACGTCGCCTTCCACGATGACGCCCGCATGCAGGCCGAAGTCGGCGATGCGTTCCAGGTCGAAGTGCGTGTGCCAGCGCAGCCCGTGGCGGAACCACGCCAGCCTGTGGGGCTGGCCGCGCAGCTCGTCGGCGCCGTTGATGGCCAGGAAGGGCTCGAGCAGCGGGTGCGGGATGCGCGCGTCGCAGAACAGCTCGTCCGCCACGCTGCCATCGGCCACTGGCAACGACGGCTTGCAGGGCACGAAATCCCGCTCTTGCCATTCCTTCTGCAGGCGCTGGTAGTGGGCTTGCGCCTTGGCGGACGTGCCGTAGGTGGCGTTGAGCACCAGGCAGGGTTGGCCAATGGTGCCGCTGCGCACGCGCAGGCGGGTGCCTCCGTCTTGCAGCCGCAGTTCAATGAATTCGCCGAGTTCGGTCGATTCGAGGTGGGATGGCGCGGGTTCGCCGGCAGGGTTGACGGGGAGCATGCGGCATTGTCGCCGTGCGTGCGAACACCTTCGCCGAGAGCAGGCGCGGCCGTGTGTTTCAGGGTGTGTCGGCTTTGCGCAGCACCGTGGTCGCAGGGGGCCCGATGTCCTACGCCGGCACCCTCTGCATGCCGACCCAGGGGGCGAGCAGGGCCTTCCACAATGAATCCATTGTTCAACCAACCGGAGACTTCCATGGCCGATTTCGACGATGCCAACCGTGATCCCCTGACCAATGAACCTGGCGCCCACCCGGTGGGTACGGGCGTGGGCGCCGCTCTCGGCGGTGCTGCCACTGGCGCTGCCGCCGGTGCCTTTGGCGGCCCTGTAGGCGCTGCCATCGGCGGGGTCGCCGGTGCGGTGGTGGGTGGCCTGGCCGGCAAGGCCGCTGGCGAAGCCGTCAACCCCACCAACGAAGACGCCTACTGGCGCGAGAACTACCACCGCGAACCCTACTACGTGGGCGGCCGCACCTACGACCAGTACCGCCCGGCCTATGAACTGGGCTGGAGTTCGGTGGGCCGTTACGAGGGCGACTACGACGCCATCGAGCCGCGCCTGGCCGACGACTGGCGGGCACGCCACGGCGACGCCGGCCTGGCCTGGACTGACGTACGCCCCGCCACCCGCGCGGCCTACGAACGTGCCTACAACGGCCGACCGCTCGAAGTGGCGGGCGAGATCGACAACGACGACGTGATCGACACGCTCAACGACCTGCTGGAATCGGCGCGCGACGGCGAATACGGCTTCCATGCCAGCGCCGAGCATGCCGAATCGGGCCAGCTCAAGGGCATCTTCCAGCGCCATTCGCGTGAATGCGCGGCCGCTGCCGCCGAGCTGGAGCGCGAGATCCGCGCCCGCGGCGGTGAGCCTTCCAGCGGCGGTACCGTGGCCGGTGCCTTGCACCGGGGCTGGGTGTCCGTGAAGACGGCGTTGTCCACGCAGGACGACAAGGCCGTGCTCGAAGAGTGCGAGCGCGGCGAGGACGCTGCGGTGGCCCGCTACCGCAAGGCCTTGAAGGCCAACCTGCCCAAGGACCTGCGTGCCCTGGTGCAGCGCCAGGCCGATGGTGCCCAGCGCAACCACGATGAAGTGAAGGCCCTGCGCGACAGCTTCATCCCCGCACGCTGACCGCTGCGTTCGCCGGCCCGACTGGCCTCCTGCCCGCCTGTACGCAGGCGCGCAGGGAGCAGGCGGGCCGCCACTGTGAGGACCGTGGCCGCGCCCTGACCAGAACAACAGCGCCGCCGCTGCTCCCCGCTACCGCCGCCCTGGGTTTGCGCCCATGGCGGCGGTGTGCGTTGGGGGCATCACTGCGGGCCGAAATGCGCGATCGCAAAGTCGATGAAGCTGCGCAGCTTGGGCGTCACGCGGCGGTCGGGCGCGTAGACCAGGTGCAGCGGGCGCGAGGGCACGCGGTAGCCGGGCAGCACCTCCACCAGCCGGCCATCGGCCAGCGCATGCTGCACGGCATCCAGCGGCTGCAGGATGATGCCCAGGCCAGCCAGGGCGGCATGCACCAGGGGCTCGCCGTGGTCGGCGACCAGGCGGCTGTGCACGGGCACGGTGACGCGGCCCTCAGGCCCGTCAAAGCCCCAGTGCGTGCGCAGCTCGGTGTGGGCAAAGCCCAGGCATTCGTGCCGCTGCAGATCGGCGGGGGTTGCCAGCGCCGAGGCATGGGCCTGCAGGTAGGCCGGGGAGGCACAGGCCACCAGCCGGTAGGGCGCGAGCGCCCGCGCGATGAGCCCGCTGTCCTGCAGCACGCCGACGCGGAACACCGCGTCATAGCCCTCGTCCACCAGGTCCACTGCGCGGTTGGAGGTGGTGAGTTCCACCTCCACCTGCGGGTGCGCCTGCATGTAGCCGGGCAGCAGGGGGGCCAGGGAGTGGATGCCAAAACTCACCGGAGCGTTGATGCGCAGCCGCCCGCTGGGCACGGCGCGGGCCTCGGCTGCCAGTTGCTCGGCCTGCTCCAGCTCGGCCAGGATCAGCCGGGCGCGTTCCACGTAGGCACGGCCGAAATCCGTGAGGCTTTGCCGCCGCGTCGTGCGGTGCAGCAGGCGCACACCCAGGTGCTGCTCCAGCGCCTGGATGTGCTTGCCCACGAACTGCGGCGACATCTGCAGCGCATCGCCGGCGGCGCGGAACGAGCCCAGTTCCACCGCCTTGACGAAGACAGCCATGCCTGTGAAGCGGTCCATTGCAATCCATTGGTTTCCAATTTCAAAACATTCTAGATATTTATCTGAATTTGGTTTGAATTGACACTGGCTTCCTCGTTTCACACCGCAATGAAAGAAAGGAAGAAGCCATGACGACAACAGCAAGCCTCCCGAAGGTCGCCGTTCTGGGGGCCGGCAATATGGGCGCCGGCCTGGCACGGGCATGGGCCGGTACCGGCGCTACCGTCGCGATCGGCGCGCGCGATGCCGCCAAGGCCCGGGCCCAAGGCCTGGGCGATGTGCCGGTGCTCACCGTGGAGGCTGCCGTGGCGCAGGCCGACGTGGTCGTGCTGGCGCTGCCCCATGGCGCCAGCGTGCAGGTGCTGCAGGGCCTGCCTGCCTCGGCGCTGCAAGGCAAGGTGCTGGTGGACATCAGCAACCCGGTGACGCCCGATTTCCAGGGGCTGCAGCTGGGTACCACCACCTCGGCGGCCGAGGCCATCCAGGCAGCGGCACCAGGCGCGTGCGTGGTCAAGGCCTTCAACACCATCTTCGCGCAACTGCTGGCGCCCGAGGCGCGCCAGGGCAAGGCCCCGGTGCAGGTGTTCGTGGCCGGCGATGACGCGGGCGCCAAGGCCCGTGTGCAGGAGCTGGCGCGTGCGCTGGCCTTCGAGCCGGTGGATGCCGGCCCGCTGCGCAACAGCCGCTACCTGGAGCCTGTGGGTGGCATGAACATCCAGTTTGGCTTTTTCCTGGGATGGGGGCCGACCACGGCGCCCGCCTGGGTGCGTGCCTGATCCGTCCATTCACCAATCTCAGGAGGAATTTCCATGAACCAGCACCCCTTGTCTCGCCGCGGCCTGGCCGCCGTGGCCACCGCCGCCTCCCTCGCTGCAGGGCTGGGCCTTGCCGCCGGGCCCGCGCATGCGGCCGACACCGCGGCCATCCGCCAGACCCTGCAGCGCTATGAAGAAGCGCTCAACCGCTCCGATACCGCCGCCATCGTGCAGCTCTACACCGACGACGGCGTGCAGATGGCGCCCGATGCGCCGGCCGCCACCGGGCGGGAAGCGCTGCGCAGCGCCTATGCCGCCACCTTCCAGGCCATTGCACTGCAACTGGCCTTCACGGTCGATGAGATCCAGCTGCTCGGCAAGGACACGGCCCTGCTGCGCAGCCATTCCGTGGGCACGCTCAAGGTCCAGGGCCAAGCGCAGCCCCCCGGTCCGGCCGCTTTCAAGGAACTGTTTGTGCTGCGCAAACAGCGCAACGGGCAGTGGCAGTTCTCGCACTACGCGTTCTCGGCGGCACCCATCCGGCCCTGAGCGCTGGCATGCCGGCACAATGCGGCTGTCCTAACGCATCCCTGACGCTACGCCATGACCACCATCCACCTGCGCCCGGAACTGCCCGGTGACGAACAGGCCATCGAGGCCGTGACCGTTGCCGCCTTCGAACACGCACCGCACAGCTCGCACACCGAGCAGTTCATCGTGCGCGCGTTGCGCGCACGCGGGCAGTTGGCGGTCTCGTTGGTGGCGGTGGAGCAGGGCGCCGAGGTGCAGGGCGTCGAGCACATCGTCGGGCATGTGGCCATCTCGCCCGTTGTCCTCGACCCCGCCCCCGCGGGCGGCGGTTGGTATGGCCTGGGGCCCATCTCGGTGGTGCCGGCCTGCCAGGGCCGGGGCATCGGCGCGCAGCTGATGCGCCAGGCCCTGGCGCAGCTGCAGGCACTGCCAGGGGCTGCGGGTTGCGTGGTGCTGGGGGATCCGGCCTACTACACGCGCTTCGGTTTTCGGGCCGAGCCGGCGCTGGTGCTGCCCGGCGTGCCGCCCGAATACTTCATGGCCTTGGCCTTCGCGGGGCCGGTGCCCGCCGGCACGGTGCGGTACAGCGAGGCGTTCGAGGCCAGGGCCTGAGCCCTGGCAGGCTTCAGCCCAGCGTGACCACCACCGGCGCGTGGTCGCTGGGCTGCGGGTTCTTGCGCGGGGCGCGGTCCACCATGCAGGCCGTGACACTGCCGCGCAGGGCTTCGCTGACCAGGATGTGGTCGATGCGCAGGCCCCGGTTCTTCTGAAAGCCCAGCATGCGGTAGTCCCACCACGAGTAGCTCTTTTCGGGCTGCTCGAACATGCGGAACGTGTCCGTGAGGCCCAGCTCCAGCAGGGCCTTGAAGTGGTTGCGCTCTTCGGTCGTGTGGTGGATGGTCTCGCGCAGGCCCACGGGGTCGTAGGAGTCGCGGTCTTCCGGCGCCACGTTGAAGTCGCCCACCAGGGCCAGGCGCGGGTGGGCCGCCATTTCGGCGCGCACCAGGTCCTGCAGGGCCTGCAGCCAGCGCATCTTGTAGGCAAACTTTTCCGAGCCCGGCTCCTGCCCGTTGACGAAGTAGCCGTTGATCAGGCGCAGCGGGCCGGTGGGCGTGTCCAGCGTGGCGATGATCACGCGCGCCTGCTCGTCCGCGTGTGCGGGGATGTTGCGCACCACGTCGGCCAGCGGGTGGCGGCTCAGGATGGCCACGCCGTTGTAGGTCTTCTGGCCAAAGGCCACGGCCTCGTAGCCGGCCTCCTTGAAGGCGTCGTGCGGAAACTTGTCGTCGGTGAGTTTGAGCTCCTGCAGCCCGATGGCATCCACCGGGTTGGCGGCCAGCCAGGCCAGCACCTGGGGCAGGCGCACGGAGAGGGAATTGACGTTCCAAGTGGCAATTTTCATAGATCGTTTAAACGTTTTTGTGGAGTAATTCCCTATGCCTGCATCCTCAATGCAAAGAGAAATTTGAAGAATCTCAAAAAAGTGTCCAGTATCCTGCCTGTCTTACTTTCTTTCGATACACCGCTAATAGATCGGTACTTTGTCGATCCTAGCGACGACGAAAATGTTCAGATTGTCCCGCGCGAACATCCGGGCTGTCGAGTTACGCGAATCCAAGTGTCCGCGTTGAGCCTAGGATGCGCCTGCGCGCTTCTTCGGAGCGATCAGAGCCACAGATGCTCGGTATCTAGGAGTTCCTTTCTGAGAGACAAGTGTGGAGACGCAACGGCGGTTCTGATGAGTTACGCCGCCATATGCCGGACGACCTCGACATCAAGCCCCGGAAACCGAAGTTGCCATGAGGCCGTTTTCAGGTCATCGCCACCCGACCAGTCGCTGCGGATGGCGCCGCAGAAGGACTTGGCAAGATGTTGAAGCATGTCAGCGCCACGGATTTCTGAGGTGACCGTGCGGACCAACTCTGGCCAGGAGATCCAAGCGCCACGAGGATCGCAAGTGCCTGAGCCCGAAAAACGTGTTGCATAGCGTCCGACGACCAGAACGACGGGCTTGGCGTTTTGATGGCAACTGGTAGGCGGCATGTTTAGTGCCCTTGCAATGTCGCTCGACGAGCGGTCTCCAATCCAAGTCGTGACGCGTTCGACCCACTCGTTCGCGGAGATAAGGTTTCGCTTTCGAGACTCTCGCTCTCGTAGTGATCGGCTGAATATGTCGTGCCACTTCAGCTGCACGATTGCCAAGGTACCACTCAATCGATCCTGAACCACAGCGTCTACATCAGTCAACAAAGTACCATCGGCGCGGCGCAGCAGGACCCCAGAGGAGAGAACGGTATAGCGCGGCTCACTGAAAATGGTGGCAAGGTCGCTGCGAAAGAAAGCCTCTCGACTGTCAACTGCACGATCCCAATCGCCCCGGTAGCGTGATCTCAGGTGCCTTACTACACCAACAAACGGATTCAATAGTGCGGACAGCGATGGCGTGAGAACGAACTCCTGTCCCATATCTACATAGAACGGCAAAGGCGTATCGTGATGTGCCAGCGATTCATCTACGGACTGGCTGTCTAGTGTCATTGCATGTGAAACCGCACCAACATCCCCTGATGCAAGCCCGCGGTCATCCCAGACTTTTTCAAGATCGTCGCGCCGTAGGAACATCGTTAACAGGTTGCGTAGTTCAACATGCGGATGTGTTGTCTTGAGGCGAGTCGAAAATTCGATGTGGTGCAGAACGGCGGCCGCTGCGGCGCAGCAAGCATCTTTCCACTCCCGAAAAGTCTTTCCGCCAATGATCGCAGCATCGGGCAGTGCTTCGGTCTCGTACCATATGGGCTCCAAATCGCGCACCCGTAGACGGCTGCGCTCCAAGAGTTCATCATGGCCGGAGTAGCGGATGAACCATCCCCCAAAATCGGTTCCTGACTTTCTGTCGAGCTGTTTTCGGAGGCGCTTCAACTGCCCTGTAGCCAAGCCGATCTCCCCTTGCACCCCGGCGGCATCAAGCCGCCGAAAGCCTAGCCACGCCAATGCGTCACGATCGGCCGCTTCAAGCTCGTCGGATGCAACTTCGATTCGCATCCGGGAACCGTCAATCGTTGCTTGACTGAGGCCATAGCGCTCCAGGCTCGCGAGACGATGAAGCCAAGTTAGTTGTCCGCATCGCAACAAATGATTTTCCACGACCCTGGTCCACGGGGCGGAAGAGGGGCCCCAGGGCATGGGGCCAACGGCCCCAGCTACTCCGTTCAGCAACGGTTTGAGCGCGTAGGCCGCACCGGCAAGCATCCAGTGCCTTGCATGGTCCCGCTTCAAAAGATGTTCCCTGTCGGGGGCCATTCGAAAAGCAAATGCGCACAGGTCCAGAGTCCGGAATGCTTCTGTGATTGCGAGCCGTTCGTAGCCCGCGAAATAGCTGGCTGCACGAGACTGCTGGTCCGTCAGCATCTTCGCCAGAAGATTGGTGGCTGATGGTGTATCCATGTGAAAAGAGCCGTCGACTGATTTCATTGATTGTGTCGCTTATTCGCTCGGGGAGCTTTCATGGCCACAGAGGGGAATCACTTCAGGAGTCAGAAGCCTAGTCACGGTGCCGCGTATCTCGGCATCCGCCCATGGAAGGCATGGTGTCTGGGCCGCTTAACCCTCAGGGGCGCGGCGCGGATACCGAATGGAGCTGTGCTTGTCTGTTCGACGCCCAGAGATCACCGACTTCGCGTAGAAGCATATGCAAAACATATGCAGATGCCCTGAAAATACTATTGGATTTGATGACGCTACCGGCTTATCGTTGCGCCAAATTACAACGCTGGAGACAAGCCTTGCCATTCGATTCCATGCCCCCGCTCCCGGACAGGTAACTGCCTTTCCGCGCCCTGGCGGGGCCTGCGCCGCCGCCTGATCTGCCAGTCCGAGGCCGCCTGCCGGGCCTCGTGGATTTTCCCCCGTCCCCTACCACCCACTTCGTATTCCGTACCCGGAAGGCATCGCCATGTCCACGCCCAACGCATCCCACGTCCTGCAGCAGATCTTCATCCTCGCCACCGGCCATGCCGCACCGGCCGGCTTGCTTTCCGAATTCGAGGCGGTGGTGGCCGCCGATGGCCACTACGGCCGGGTGGCTGCGGCCTTCGAGGCAGCCATGGGCCAGCTGGCGGCCAGCCGGGGCGTGGGCGGCACCATCCAGCAGCTGGCGCTCAATGGCCTGGGGGTGGTGCTTTCGGCCGATGACGGCCTGGCCATCGCACGGGTGGCGCAGGAGCAGGGCCTGACCACCTGGGCCAAGCTCATGGACTTCCTGGTCAACGCCGATACGGGCATCTACACCGCCCTCGACCACCGTGCCGAAGCGGCCAATGCCTTCAACAGCGCGCTGGCCAGCCAGAACAAGGGCGCGCTGTTCAGCGGAGACGGCGTGGGAACGGCCGTGCACACCCTGCTGCAGGGCATCGGCGCCAGCGATGTGAGTGCGGCAGCAGGCGTCAACGGCGTGCAGGCGCTGGCCGCACGGCTCAGCGCCGCCGGCATCCAGGGCCATGTGGCCGATGGGTATGTGAAGGGCGCCACCGTGTTTGCCGACGCCAATGGCAACCACCAACTCGATGCGGGCGAGTGGTCCGCCACCACCGATGCCGCGGGCGGCTTCACGCTGCCGGCCAATGTGCAAGGGACCTTGGTGGCCACCGGTGGCACCGACCTGCTCACGAACAAGGCCTTCAAAGGCATGCTCACGGCACCGGCCGGCAGCACGGTGGTGAATCCCATCACGACCCTGGTGCAGGCGCTCATGGACAAGGGCGGTGCCACGACCACGGTGGAGCAGGCCACAGCCCTGCTCGCCAAGGCGCTGGGCCTGCCCGCGGGCGTCAACCTGCTGACCTACGACCCGCTGGCCGTGCTGGCCAGCGGCAGCGCCAGCGCCGCCGACAAGGCCATGGCGCTGGACTACCAGAAGGTGGCGGTGGCGCTGGTCAACGTGATCGGCATCGGCGCCGCCGCACTCGATGCGGGCGAGGCCAAGGCCGCACAGCCGGGCGTGGCCACGCCGCATGCAGGCCAGCCGGGGGCGGCCGCAGGCACGCTGATCGCGTCCCTCGTGGATGCCATCGCCAGTGCGGCCGGCGGTGTCAGCGGTGTGGCGAACCTGTCGGACGCCGCCTTTCTGCGCACTCTCGTTGCGGATGCTGCAGGCGACTATGGCCTGCGGCTGGACTCCACCAGCCTGGACCAGATCAGCCGGGTGGTGGATGCCGCCAACGATGCCACCAGCGCCGCCAGCACGGTGGCGGTGCTGGGCCAGGTGGCCGCAGCGGCCAGCGACGCGGCGGGCTCGGTGGCCACGGGCAACTTCCAGGCCGCGGCCAACGGCTACACGGGCGCTGCCTTCACGGCCGCGGTGCAGCAGCAGGCCGTGGGCGAGTTGGCGCCCGGCGTGTCCGCGGGCCAGGGCAGCAGCCCGCCCGCGCCGCCGGCCTCGGGTGGCGGTGACACGGGAGGCGGCGCTACGCCCGGCCCGGTAGACACACAGGCCCCCACACTGGCCATCACCAGCTCGGCCGCGGCACTCAAGGCCGGGGGCACGGCCACCATCACCTTCACCTTCAGCGAAGACCCGGGTGCCAGCTTCACTGCGGCCGACATCACCACCACCGGAGGCACCCTGGGCGCCTTGAGCGGCACGGGCTTGGTGCGCACGGCCACTTTCACGGCCACGTCATCGGCCAACCTGGACACGGGCGGCCACATCGCCGTGGCCAAGGACAGCTACAGCGACGCGGCCGGCAACAAGGGCGCGGCTGCCGCCGTGGACATCGCCACGGTCTTCAACCCGGTGCTCTTCGTGGGCAACAGCGCGACCTTCGCGCGCATCGACCCGGCCATGTCGTACAACACCTACGACGCCGCGACCAACCCCTTCGGCGTGCACGACCTGACCTCGCCCGCCAATGGCGGCACCTTCACCAACCTGACCGGGGCCAACCTGTACGAGCCACACCCCTGGGGCGGCGTGGCGGGCCTGTTCAACAAGTTTGCCGACCAGGTGGGCCTGGGCTACGACGTGTCGCTGTCCACCCGCAACGCGGCCACGCTCAAGGGCCACTACCTCAATTCCTCGGCTGCGGGCTGGGACATGCGTGGCAACATCGCCAGCCAGAAGTGGGAGCTGGTGGTACTGCAGGACCAGACGGACGAACCGCTGCCCTCGGGCTCGGGGACCATCACCTTCGCGGCCGGCAGTGCCACGGCCAACCTGGTCATCACGCCCACGGCCGATGGCGCGAAGGAGTACGACGAGACCCTGGCGCTCAAACTGGCCGCCTCGGCCGGCAACTACCGCGTGGGCACCAGCTCCGCCGTGGGCACCACCATCCTCAACGACGACCCCACAGCGCCCGCCACCAATCCGGCCCTGGCCACGGTGACCCTGGCGGCCAGCCCCGGCCAGGTGACGGAGGACGGCACGGCCAATCTGGTGTACACCTTCACGCGCACCGGCTCCACCGCCAGCGACCTGACCGTGACGTTCACGGCGTTCCGCGACGGTTCCACATCGCCCTCGGTGTCGACCACGGTCAATGCGAGCCAGGACCTGGAGATGTACAACACTGCCAGCGGTGCCTTCTCGTCGGCCGGCGGCGCGGGCACATCGCCCTACCGCTTCACCAGCGGCAACGGCTTTGCCAGCAGTTCGGACACCGGCGCGCCCACCACCACGGGCAGCGTGTCTTTCACGTCCAATACCGGCACCATCGTCATCAAGGCGGGCCAGACCTCGGCCAGCATCACGCTGGACCCGCATGCCGACAGCACGGTGGAGGCCGATGAGGCGATCCGCCTCACGCTGACGCACCCGGCCACCGGCACGGACTACAACCTGGGCACGCTCGGGGCCGTGAGCGGCACCATCGTCAACGACGACTTCGCGGCCGGCACCGACACCAGCCTGCCCAACATCACGCTGGGCCTGAGCTCGGCCGCGGGCGTGTACGAGAACGCGGGCCAGAACCTGGTCTACACCTTCACGCGCAGCGGCGACACCAGCGCAGCGCTTACGGTGAACTTCACGGCCGATGGCACGGCCACGTACTTCGCGGCCGATCCGGCCAAGTCGGACTTCGGCATCTCCGCCAATGCCACGCTGACCACCACCTCGGGCGCCAATGCCGACATCGGCGAGTTCCAGAAATACGCCACAGCGATCGAGAACTTCGTGCACACCGGCGCGGCCGATACCACCACCCAGCCTGGTACCACCATCGCGGGCAACCCGAATGCGGACGCCTCGACCGACATGTACCTCTATGCCACCTGGGCTCGGCCCGACATGGTGGCCGGGGCCTACGACATGCTCACCTCGCGCACGCTCAACGCGGCCGGTGCCTACGAGGGCTCAGGGGCCATCAGCCAGTCGGACACGCAAGCCACGGCCTATTACCTGTCGCTGGAGGGCATGACCACCGACCTGCAGAACGCCTATGCCAACCTGGCTGCAGTCAACCCCGACTTCAAGGGCGTGGCCCCGGTGGGCACGGCCTTCATGGCCGCCGTGCAGAACGGCCTGGCGATCCGTGACCCCTATACCGAGGCGGGGGGCTCCAGCGTCGCCGGCGGCGGCAAGGTCAACCTCTGGCACGACGACAACCTGCACGCCAGCAAGTACGGCTCGTATCTCTCGGGCCTGGTGCTGTTCGAGACCCTCACCGGCCTCGATGCGCGTTCGCTGGCGGCGGGCGACAAGGTGGCGAGCGACCTGGGCATCGATGCGGCCACGGCCGTGGCCCTGCAGAAGGTGGCCTCGGCCACGCTGGGCTTCGACCAGTCCTACCAATGGAGCGCACCGGGCAAGGTGGCCGACCTGGGCGGCAGCAATGCCACGGCCACGCTGGCCACGGCTGGGGGCTTCAGCTTTGCCGACCCGGCGTTTGCCGCGCACACCGTGAGCGTCACGCCCACGGCGGGCGCCCTGGGCACGCTGACCGCCCAGCTGCGTTCCGACGGCCACACCGGCCAGGTCAACTGGCTCTACACCGTGGGCAACCAGACCATCGACCCGCTGCTCACCGCCGGCCAGCAGCGCCACGACCAGTTCACCGTAACCCTGGACGACGGCCATGGGCATGTGAGCACCCGCCTGGTCGACATCACCCTGGTGGGTACCGCTGTCATTTGAGGGGGCGCGCTGCAATGCGCAGCAAGCTGTGCTCCGCGTCACAGCCTTGGGGGCGGGGGATGCCTATGATTTCCCTGCCGGCCTCCAAGCGGCATCCCCTCTTGCGACAAGCAAGTTGCTGCCCGCCTCCGTGCGGGCTTTTTTTTGCGGGTGGGCTGGTGTTCTGTCCCGTAAATAGATGCCAAAAATAAAACCGATGGATTTCGCGCCAGGGCGAGGCGCAAACCGCAGCGATAGCTGGTGCTATCGCGAGGATTTGCAACGCGGCCCTGGCGTGAAAGACGCGGCTTTATTGGCATTTATTTGCGGGACAGGACACGAGGGGCGACTTCCGTGAACTTCTGCGCGCTGCGCGATTCAGAACGCGTGACGCATACCAAAGGAACAACGAAGCATGAGCAAGACATTCAGATCCATGGCCGCCGCACTGCTGCTGGCAGGTGCTTCGGGCGCGGGCATGGCCGCAGGCGGGCCGCTGGACGGCGTCTACCAGTGCGCGGTGGCCGGTACAGGCGTGTTCATCACGGTCAGTGGCCAGCCCAGCGGGCCCTCGATGTTCACCATCGCGGCCCTGGGTCCGGCCAATGCACTCTATGGCTATGGCATGGGCACGGCCACGGCCTCGTCGTTCACCGGCACCACCAGCTTCAACCTGCCATTCAACCTGTCGGTGAGCCAGGGCAACCTGATCGGCAGCATGGGCGTGCTGCAGGGGAACACGGCCGCCCAGTTGCCGGTGAATTGTGCCAAATTGTTCTGAGCCCGCAGGCCCTGGCGGGCGCCTCTCTGAGTCCGCTTACCAGCGGTGTGCGTAGCTCAGCTTGAGCACCGCACCTGCAGCCGGCAGCCGGCTCGTATTGTTGCTGTTGCGCAGAAGCTGGCTGTACAGCGGGTAGTAGTGGCGGTTGAGCAGGTTTTCCACGCCCAGCGCTACGGTGCTGCGCTCGTCGAGCTTGACGCGGCTTACCAGGTCCAGCGTGGTGTAGCCCCGTGTGTCGCGGTGGCCGAAGCTGCTGGCACCGGCCAGGCGGTAGTCCCTGGAGGCGTACGAGGTGGCCTGCAGGCGGTGGCTCCAGCGCGCATCGGGGCGGTATTCCACATAGGCCGTGAGCTTGAGCGGCGGGATGCGGTAACCCGTCATGTCCTGGTAGCTGCTGGCGCCCTGCGGCAGTTCGCGGCCCTGCATCCAGGTGAAGCTGCCACCCAGGCTGAAGCGGTCGCCACTGCCGAAGTAGTCGATGCCGCCTTCCACCCCGTGCACGCGCTCCTTGGTGCGCGCCAGCGTGAGGCCATTGTTGAAGCTCTGCACCGCGCCCAGGTCGGACCGAGACTGGAACATGCTCACATTGGCCATGGCGTTGGCAAAGCGGCCACGCCAGCCCAGCTCCACGGTGTCGGTCTTGATCGCCTGCAGGTTGGAGTTGCCGATGGTGAAGCTGGGCGTGGCATTGCGCACCTGCAGCCCGATGTCCGGCAGCTCGAAGCCCTGGCTGAACGAGGCATAGAGTTCGTGGCCTCTGGCGGGGCTGAATACGGCGCCGGTGTTGTAGGTCCAGGCGCTGTAGTCCACCGTGCCGCCGGCCACGCTGCCCGGGTTGGCCACGCGCGACTGCGACAGCGGGACAAAGCGGTCGAAGCTGCCGCTGGCCCGGTCGTAGCGCAGCCCGCCTTCCAGCGACCACTGGTCGTTGAAGCGGTGCTGCAGCTGTGCGAACGCACCCAGGCTGCGCGTGGTGACCTCGGGCATGTAGATCAGCCGCCCGGTCTTGCGAAAGACCAGGCCGCCCGTGGCGTCGTACAGCGTGGGGTCGAACACGTCGATGGGCATGTCCGTGCGCTCGTGGTTGAAGTCGGCGCCCCAGGTGAGCTGGGTCTTCTTGTCCTGGCCCAGGGGCGTCTTGACGGTCAGGCGCCCGCCGAACACGCGCGAGTTCTGCATGGACTGGTCCACGTTGGCGCCGCGCACTGGCACGGCACGCGCATCGAAGGGGGCAAAGCGCGTGTGGAAGTCGCGGTAGTACAGCTGCGCGGCGAGCGTGCTGCCGGCCAGGTCGCGGTGTTCGTAGTCCAGGCCCAGCAGGGTGTTGGCCACGCGGTTCTGTTCATCCAGCTGCAGGCCCTTGAGCGGGCGCGCTGCCGCGCTACCCGCCGGCAGGCGGCCCACCGATGGGTCGGACGCGTATTCCGTGTCCTGGCGCGCGTCGTAGCGGCTGGCCGAGAACTGCAGGCGCTGCTGGGGCGCGAGCTTGAGACCGATCTTGGCCGAGGCGTTGTAGATGTTGGCGTCGAACAGGTCGCCCTGGCTGGGCTCGGGGGCGATGCGGTCGCCGCGCGCGTCAAACGAGCCGCCCACACGGCGCACGCCCAGGCTCACCGCATAGTCGATGGCATCGTTCGCACCCGAGAGGTAGTGCTGCACCTCCCCACCCAGCCCGGCACCCGACAGGTGCGACAGCGGCGAGACCCCGGTGAAGGTGGTCTCGGCCCGTGTCTCGCCGCTGGGCTGGCGCGTGCGGATGGCGACAATGCCGCCCGCAGCGCCGCTGCCATAGATGGCGCTGCTGCCGCGCAGCACCTCGATCTGCTCCACGTCGGCCGGGTTGATGTTGGCCAGGTTGCGCGACGAACCGCGGTTGGTGTTGAGCGGAATGCCGTCCACGAGGATGAGCATCTCGCGCCCGCGCAGCGTCTGGCCGTAGTCGGTGATGGTGTGGCTGGAGTCGGCCATGCCGGGCACGGCCTTGCTCAGTAGCGTGGCCAGGCTGTCCGAGCCCTGGCGCAGGGTGTCGAGCTCCTCGCGCTCCAGCGTGGTGACCTGGCGTGTGGGGGCCATGACGGAACTCTGGGTGCGGCCCGTCACGGTGACGGCGGGCAGTGCTGCGGCGGCGTTGGTGGGGTGGGCCGCATCCAGGTTGGCTGGCGCAGCAGACGTACCTGCTGCAACGGATACCAGCGTGTAGGCCCCGTCGCCCAGTGCACGTGCCGCCAGGCCGCTGCGCGCCAGCAGGCGGGCAAAGCCTTCGGCCACGGTGTGGTTGCCAGCCAGGCCCTCGGTCACCAGCCCGCGCGTGCGGGCCAGGTCCATGCTGAGGTTCACGCCGGCCTGGCCGGCAAAATCGAGCAGTGCAGGGCCCAGCGGGCCGGCGGGCACGCGGTAGGCCTTGTGCACCTGGGCGGTGCCGGCTGCCTGGGCATGGGCAGCGCCGGCCAGCGTGGTGGCCAGGGCCAGACCGAAGGCGGCGCTGCGCAGTGCGCGCACCACGGGGCTCAAGGGAACAAGGTGGTCAAGGGGCTGGCGTGCCATGGAATGCGGTCCTCGGTTCGGTGGTCATGGATAGGTGCTTCCTACCCATGACAGGCGAGGCGCTGAAACCGGACACGGATCGCGAAAGTATTTTCAGCCGCAGGGGCTCAACGCGCCGCCACGGTGACCCAGTAGCGCGTGCGGGTCTCGATGCGCACCGGCAGCGTTTGCGCCAGCAGGGCGAGCACGCGGTCGGTATCGTCGATCTGGAAGGCGCCTGACACGCGCAACTGCGCCACGGCCGGGTCGCAGCGCAGCACGCCGTTGCGGTAGCGGGCCAGTTCGGCCACGAAGTCGGCCAGCGGCATTTCCTGGGCGAACAGGGTGCCTTGGGTCCAGCGGCCTGCACTCGCATCCAGGGGACTGGGTGCGCCGGCCTGGTCGCGCGTGAATTGCACCTGTTGGCCGGCGCGCACGAGCACGCTTGCATCGCCCGAGGCTCGGGCAGGGTGCATCTCCACGCTGCCCTCCAGCACGGCCAGGCGCGTGGCACCACCGCCTTCGCTGCGCACCGTGAAGCGCGTGCCCAGCGCGCGCAGTTCCCCTGCATCCGTCCGGACAATGAACGGCCGGTGCACCGGGCCGGGGTCAGGGGCCGTGTTTACCAGGATCTCGCCGCTCTCGTGGCGCACCAGGCGCTGTCGTTCATCGAATGCCACCTCGATCGTGGTGGCGGTATTCAGGTCCACCTGCGTGCCATCGGCCAGTGCAATGCGGCGGCGCTCGCCCGTGGCGGTGCGGTACGCCAGGGCCGCACCCGCCCAGGGCGTGGCATGGTAGCCCCACCAGAGCACTGGCGGCACGGCCACCAGTGCCGCCACCGCTCCCAACAGGGCACGCCGGTTGGCGCGCAGGCGCCGGCGTCCCAGCACCGGCATGCCCACGGCGGCGGGCACCAGCCCGAAGCTGCGGCCCAGTTGCTCGGCGCTTTGCCACACGCGTTCATGCTCGGGGCTTTGGCGGCGCCACTGCTCGCAGGCGGCACGCTCGCCCTCGCTGAAGTCGCTGGCGTGCATGCGGGCCAGCCAGTGCGCGGCCTGGTCCACCAGCGCGGGGTCGATGGCATCGGGCATGCTCAAGTTCGGTGCGTGGGCGGTGCGTCCTGCGCCAGCAGGGCGGCCAGGCACTGGCGAAAGCCCTGGGCCATGTAGCGCGTCACCGTGCGCACGCTGACCTGCAGTTCCGTGGCGATGTCTTCGTAGGAGCGGCCTTCGAGCTGCGACATGAGGAAGGCGGCGCGCACGGCAGCCGGCAGCGCATCGAGCAGGGCATCGATCCCGTGCAGCGTCTCCAGCAGGATGGCGCGCTCTTCCACCGAGGGCACCAGCGGCTCGGGCAACAGAGCCAGTGCGTCGAGGTAGGCGCGCTCCAGCGACTGGCGTTCGTAGTGGTTGATGACCAGGCGCTTGGCCACCGTGGTCAGGTAGGCGCGGGGCTCGTGCAGGTGGCCGATGGCATCGGCCCGGTAGCCGGCCCACACGCGCAGAAAGGTGTCGTGCGCGATGTCGGCCGCATCCCAGGGGTTGGTCAGCCGGCGGCGCAGCCAGGCGTGCAGCCAGCCATGGTGCTCGCGGTACATCGCATGCACCTGCTGCCCTTGCAGGGTCGATTCATTGGCTGCCGCCATGGTGTTGCCGTCTGTTCCAGAGCGGCAGGCCATGCCGCTTCAAATACGAATGAGAATTTCTCGTATCGTATCAAAACGCCCTGGTAGGTCGGTGGTGCGGCCCTGCCGCCGCACCTGTGTCAGCGCTTGCGCTCCAGTGTCACGAAGCTGAAGGGCAGTCCATTCGTGGAGGTGTGCGTGCTGCGCGCGGTCTCGTGCCAGCCGGCATCGAGCACAGGCGCGTGCGCGTCCCCCTCGAAGTCCTGCGCGATCTCGGTGAGCTCGATGCGGTCGGCCAGAGGCTGGGCCTCGGCATAGACCTGTGCGCCACCGATCACCCATACCGTCTGGCCGGCGGGGGCATGCTGCAGGGCCTCTTGCAGGCTGGCGGCACGCACGGCGCCTTCGGCAGACCAGTCGGCCTGGCGGGTGATGACGATGTTGGTGCGGCCCGGCAGCGGGCGAAAGCGTGGGGGCAGCGAGTCCCAGGTCTTGCGGCCCATGACCACCGGGCAGCCCTGGGTGAGCGACTTGAAGTGCGCCATGTCTTCGGGCAGGTGCCAGGGCAGGCGGTTGTCCTTGCCGATCACGCCGTTGGCGGCGCGTGCGTAGATCATGTGCAAAGGCATGGCGTCTCGCTTTCTTGCTAGATGTGCAGCGTGGCCAGGGCACCGACCACGATGCCGATGCCGGCCACACCGTACATGCCGTATTCCAGCCACTTCTTCTTGGTCAGCAGCGCAATCGCGGCCAGCGCGATCGCCACCTGCAATGCGGTCGTGGCCTGGGCCCAGCGGTGGTGCTGGTGCATCTGTTCTTCGCTCTGGCGGTCGAACTTGTGGCTGTCGGCTTCGAGCTTTTCAGCGACGACCTTGATCTCGTTCTTTTCGCTCTCGTAGCGGTCCACCTTGGCCTGGTAGGCCGCCTTGCGGTCTTCGGGCGCCAGGTCGCGGGCCAGTTCGGCCAGGGACTGCTTGGTGCTCTTGGACTGGAAGTAGTTCCACTGGTTGGATGCCTCGGTCTTCTTGATGGCCGCATCGTTCTTGAGCAGGCCGGCATTGGCCTGCGTGGCCCCGCCCATGTACGCGAAGATCGCGCCCACCGTGGCGACGATGGCCGTGAACATCGCGATCTTGCTCATCGACGAGCCGCCACCTTCGCTGCCGTGGCTGGCCGCGTGGTCGTCTCCATGGCCGTGGCCCTGTGCCGCATGCTCCACTGCGTGGTCATGCGGGCCGTGTACGTGAAATCCTCCGGAAGACATGGTGGGTGCTCTTTGTAGTAGTGGTTGAGGGAAACAGGAAATCTAGCAGGGCTCAGCAGCACCTGCGCCGAGGGGCACATGGGGGAAAGGGTCAGGCCGTCAATGTGTCGGTTGCATGTCGAACGCACGCGGCCGAGACCAGTGCCCCCGCGCAAGGGCCGCCCCGCCGCGCCGGGGGCGTCCCCCTCCCAGATTGCGAAGCAATATGAGAGAGGGGTGAAGGCGCGAAGCGCCTCAGGGGGTGCTTCATACTGCCACGGGCGCTTTGATCGCGGGGTGGCACTGGTAGTCCAGCACCTCGAAGTCTTCGTACTGGTAGTCGAAGATGCTGTCCGGCCGGCGCTTGATGTGCAGCGTGGGGTAGGGGTAGGGCGTGCGGGCCAGCTGGGTCTGCACCTGCTCGTGGTGGTTGCTGTAGATGTGGCAGTCGCCGCCGGTCCAGATGAAGTCGCCCACGTCCAGGTCGCATTGCTGGGCCACCATGTGGGTCAGCAGCGCATAGCTGGCGATGTTGAAGGGCACGCCGAGGAAGATGTCGGCGCTGCGCTGGTACAGCTGGCAGCTGAGCGTGCCGCGGCCCCCAGGCTCCTGCGCGGGCGCCACGTAGAACTGGAAGAAGGCATGGCAGGGCATGAGCGCCATCTTGTTCAGGTCGGCCACGTTCCAGGCGCTCACGATGATGCGGCGCGAGTCGGGGTTGGTCTTGAGGGTCTTGATGACGTCGCTGATCTGGTCGATGTGGCCGCCATCGGGCGTGGGCCAACTGCGCCATTGCACGCCGTACACCGGGCCCAGGTCGCCGTCTTCGCGCGCCCATTCGTCCCAGATGGTGACATCGCGTTCCTTGAGCCAGTTGTTGTTGCCCGAGCCGGTGAGAAACCACAGCAGCTCCTGGATGATGGAGCGCAGGTGCACCTTCTTGGTGGTGACCAGCGGAAAGCCTTCTTTCAGGTCGAAGCGCATCTGGTGGCCGAACACGCTGGTCGTGCCCGTGCCCGTGCGGTCGGACTTGTGCACGCCCTGCGTGAACACATGGCGCATGAAGTCCTCGTACTGGGAGCGCACGGGGCGGACGGATGGGGCGGAAGGCTGGGTCATGGAATCGCTCACGGTGGGGCGCCGGGCCATCATCAAGGGAAGGCCGTTGCCGACAGCGGATTTTATGCGGAGCGGAACCATCGGGCACTTATCGGGCATTGGCGCCTTGGCGTATCGTTCGGCCATGACTTCTTCCTCTGCTTCCATCACCATCCGCCCGCTCGAACCAGCAGACTGGCCCACCGTCTGGCCCATCCTGCGCACCACCTTCCAGGCCGGCGATACGTACGCGTTCTCGCCCGACAGCAGCGAGGCCGAGATCCACAAGGCCTGGGTGGAATTGCCCGCTGCCACCTTCGTGGCCTGTGGCGCGGGTGGCGAGATCCTGGGCACCTATTTCATCAAGGCCAACCAGGCCGGGCTGGGCGCCCATGTGTGCAACTGTGGCTATGTGGTCGCGCCGGCCGCCCAGGGGCAGGGTGTGGCCTCGCTGATGTGCGAGCACTCCCAGCAGCAGGCCGTGGCCATGGGATTTCGGGCCATGCAGTTCAACCTGGTGGTGGCCAGCAATGTGCGCGCCGTGCGCCTGTGGCAGCACCTGGGCTTTGCCATCGTGGGCACGTTGCCGGGGGCCTTCAGGCACCACACGCTGGGCTATGTCGATGCCCATGTGATGTTCAAGACATTGGTGGCCTGAGCCGCGGGTGTCACCCAAAGCAAAACGGGCTCCCAGATGGGAGCCCGTTTTGCTTTGGGGTGCAGGGGAAACACTTCCACATGGTGGCGGTGTCCACGACCGTGAAACACCACCACCATGGGAAGGCCCGCAACTGGCGGGCCTTGTCTTGAAGGCCCTTGTTCTTACAGAGCGCTGATTTCGCCCGAAGGGATCTGGCCGGTGCGCACGGCTTCGGCAGCCGCTGCACGCACGGCAGCGCGGTCGGCCGTGGACTTGTAGGTCACGACGCGCGAGCCAGCAGGTTCGATGCTGCGGGTCTGGGCCACGGTGGCGGCTTCGGCTGCCACTTCG
>JAESFW010000102.1_pt1 | contig 45337 bp, 37 predicted proteins | sample 9269481 | NCBI WGS metagenome assembly JAESFW01 (sample SAMN14515350, study PRJNA621654) | algae metagenome | isolation source: Lyngbya sp. HA4199-MV5 and co-occurring heterotrophs from soil with... | place: USA: Ahupuaa O Kahana State Park, Hawaii | collected 2009-07-21 | reverse complement strand
ATCGGGCTTATAGACCCCACACCTCAGATACGTCAACATGCAAATTCAAAAAACTGTCAAAAATCGACAACCAACTGATTTTACTCAATGTTTTCGACTGTTGATAAACTCCACAGATTTGGAGGAGCGAAAAGGCAGCGACTCCGTGCCGCGAATCTTTGATCGAATGGTCAAAAACCGGATCACCGCTCGTCTTGGGCAAAATGGCCCCTCAGAGTGCCCTTCCCTATATATAGACAGCGGGCATCGATTGGCCGTCAGATATTGATCTGATCGGCCTGAAAGCGACACGCTCGCGGCCCACGGACGCGCCGCGCCTTGCCCTTGGCCGGGCTATTGCCGTACTTGCGAAACGTCGCCCTGCCCGACGTCACGACCTGTGCGGTCGGGACGGAGCGACAAACAGATGATGCATCGGCCAAGATAGAAGCGGCCGCAGGCGGCACCATTCTTTCCATAGGGGCCTTTCCATTAGGGGCGGAGAACCAGACGTGACGACACAGCTTCCTCAGCTTCCGGTTCGCGAGGTGCTGCCCGCCTTGGCGGATGCATTGACCGCAGGCGCCTCCGTGGTGCTCTCGGCTCCACCCGGCGCCGGCAAGACGACGCTTGTCCCGCTCTTCCTTCTCAGTCAGCCTTTTACCAAAGGCGGCAAGATCATCCTGCTCGAACCGCGCCGGCTTGCGGCAAGGGCCGCAGCCGGCCGCATGGCCGAACTGCTCGGCGAGAAGGTCGGCGAAACCGTCGGCTACCGCATGCGCCTCGACAATCGCGTCTCTGGCAAGACGCGCATCGAGGTGGTGACCGAGGGTGTGTTTGCCCGCATGATCCTCGATGACCCGGAACTCAACGGCGTCGCGGCCGTATTGTTCGACGAATTCCACGAGCGCTCGCTCGATGCGGATTTCGGCCTGGCGCTGGCGCTCGATGTGCAGGCGGCGCTACGCGACGACCTCAAGATCGTGGTGATGTCGGCAACGCTCGATGTCGAGCGGGTTTCGGGCCTTCTTGGCGGTGCCCCGGTGATCGAAAGCCAGGGGCGCAGCTACCCGATCGACATCCGCTATCAGGACCGCGGCGGCGAGAGCGTCGAGGATGCAATGGTGCGGGCGATCTCCGACGCGCATCGCGCGGAGGAAGGTTCTGTCCTCGCCTTCCTGCCCGGCCAGGCCGAGATCACCCGTGTTGCCGCGCGGCTTCAGGACCGCTTCGGCGGACAGACGGCGATCGTGCCGCTTTACGGCAACCTGACCCAGAAGGAACAGGATGCGGCGATCCGCCCGGCGCCATCCGGCACCCGCAAGATCGTCCTTGCCACCTCGATCGCCGAGACCTCGATTACCATCGACGGCGTGCGCATCGTCATCGACAGCGGCCTGCAGCGGCTGCCGGTATTCGAGGCGGCGACCGGCATCACCCGGCTGGAGACGGTGCGGGTGTCGCGCGCCTCGGCCGACCAGCGCGCCGGTCGCGCCGGTCGAACCGAGCCCGGCATCGCCATCCGTCTCTGGCACAGCGGCCAGACGGCAGCCCTTGCCGCCTTCACGCCCCCACAGATCCTGGCGAGCGACCTTTCCGGCCTGCTGCTCGACTGCGCCCATTGGGGCGTCAGCAATCCCGCCAGCCTCTCCTTCATCGACCCGCCGCCGGAAACGACGGTTGCAGAGGCGCGAAAGCTGCTGACCGAGCTCGGCGCACTGGAGGAAACAGGGGCATTGACCGCGAAGGGCCGCAAGATCCGCGATCTCGCCTTGCCGCCACGCCTTTCGGCCATGGCGGTTGACGCAGCCGAAGAAGGCCAGGCGGAAGCCGCCTGCCAGCTTGCGGTCATGCTCACCGAACAGGGGCTCGGCGGAAACAGCATCGATCTCGAGGACCGGCTGCGGCGGTTCCGCCAGGAGCGCGGAGACCGCGCCGAAGCCTCGCGCAACCTCGCACGCCGCATGGCGGCGGCACTCAAGGGCGTCCCCAGATCGAACGCGCCGATCCAGCCGGGCGCGCTTTTGATGCACGCCTTCCCCGACCGCATCGCGCTTCAGCGCGGCGGCCGCGGGCGCTTCGTGATGGCCAACGGTCGCGGCGCGGAGATCCCGGAGACCGAGCGGCTCGCCGCCGCATCGATGCTCGTCATCGCGGATCTCACGGGCCGGGCGGGCGGCCAGCGGGTGCTGGCGGCGGCCGAGCTGACGCGCGCCGACGTCGAAGACCACATGCCGGAAGCGATCACCCGCGAAGACCAGAGCTTTTTCGACAAACAGAGCCGCCAGGTGCGGGCGCGACGGGTGACCCGGCTTGGCGCCATCATCTTCGAAGAGACGCCGCTTGCCCGGCCAACGGGGGAAGCCGCCGCGCGGGCGCTCGCCGATGGCGTGCGCCAGCTTGGCTTCGCCATGTTGCCGTTCTCCAAGGAAGCGATGCAGATGCGCCACCGGATCGGCTTCCTCAACCGCTCGATCGGCGAGCCCTGGCCGGATGTCTCGGACGAGGCGCTGCTTCAGCGGCTCGACGCGTGGTTCGTGCCGTTCCAGCATGGTGTGACCGCAATTGCCGATATCAAGGCTTCCAACCTGTCAGACGGATTGCTGTCGCTGGTACCGCACGACAGGCAGCGGGAGCTCGGCAGGCTCGCGCCGACCCATTTCGAGGCGCCGACCGGCCAAAGACACCCGATCCACTATGATGGCGACGAGCCGTTGCTATCGATCCGCGTGCAGGAACTCTTCGGCCTCAAGACCCATCCGGCGATCGGCGACGGCCGCCTGCCGCTGCTGCTCGAGCTGATCTCGCCCGGACACCGGCCGATCCAGACGACGCGAGACCTGCCGGGGTTCTGGGCCGGCTCCTGGCGCGACGTGCGCGCCGACATGCGCGGGCGTTATCCAAAACACCCCTGGCCGGAGGATCCGGCCAATGCGGCGCCAACGACACGGGCAAAGCCGCGTGGTACATGAAGCCACACCACCGATGACGGGAATGCAGGACCGAATGACCACAGTTGCGCTCGAACACAACAACGACCAGACCAGCAACCGCAGCCTGCGCCTGCAGACACTGGTGCGGCTGCGCTGGCTTGCGGTCGGCGGCCAGTCGATCGCCGTCTTCATCACCGCGTTCTGGCTGCAGTTTCCGCTGCCGCTGATCTCCTGCCTGGTGCTGATCGCCAGCCTGGCGCTGGTCAACGCCTATGTGACGCTGCGCTATCCGCCGACGCACCGGCTGCATCCCCCCGCCGCCTTTGCGCTGCTGGGTCTCGATCTCGCCCAGATCACCGGGCTCCTGTTCATCACCGGCGGCCTCACCAATCCGTTTGCGCCGCTTCTGTGCGTTCCGGTCATCATCTCGTCTGCGTCCCAGCCGAAATCACAGAGCATCATTCTCGCCGGCCTCGCGGTGATCGCGATCACCGCACTTGCCTTTTCTCCCTTTCCCCTCCCCTGGTATCCTGGCACGGTCCTGCTGATGCCGCGGGTTCTGACCGCGGGCATCTGGTTCGCCATCGTGTCGATGACCGCCTTTGCCGCCTTCTATACCTATCGCGTCTCGCTCGAGGCGAGCGAGCTTTCGGAAGCACTGACGGCAACCGAACTGGTGCTCCAGCGCGAAAAACATCTGTCGCAGCTCGACGGGCTGGCGGCCGCCGCCGCCCATGAACTCGGCACGCCGCTTGCGACGATCAGCGTCGTCGCCAAGGAGATGGAGCGGGAACTCGGAAACGACCCGCGCTTCGGTGAGGACGTGCATCTCCTGCGCAGCCAGAGCGAACGCTGCCGTGACATCCTGAGACGGCTGACGACGCTGTCGTCGGAAAGCGAGGAGCATATGCGGCTCTTGCCGCTGTCGTCGCTGATCGAGGAGGTGATGGCGCCGCATCGCGAATTCGGCATTCACATCAACCTCGTCGAAAAGGGCGATCGCAGCGCCGAACCGGTTGGCAACCGCAACGCCGGCATCCTTTACGGCCTTGGCAACCTGCTTGAAAACGCCGTCGACTATGCCCGCAAGGAAGTCACGGTTACGGTCGAGCACACGGCGGATCGGGTCCGGGTGACGATCGCGGACGATGGCGACGGATTTGCGCCGGATATCCTGCAGCGCATCGGCGAACCCTATGTGACGCGGCGGCAGAAGGATGATAGCGCCGGCGGCCTCGGTCTGGGGCTCTTCATCGCCAAGACGCTGCTCGAACGCTCGGGCGCACGCCTGCGTTTCGAAAACGGCCGGCCCGACAGGCCGGGTGCTCGGGTCAGCGTCGAATGGCCGCGCGCCCTGATGGATACGAAACTGGCGAAATGACATTTCGCAGTTTATTGAACGAAGCCGGAAGAAACCTATAATCTCGGCGAAAGCGCACAGTTTTCGCCCAAGGATTGCGAGAATGACCGACAAATCGACAGCTTCGCCCAGCACACCCGCACAGGACGCCGAACTGATCGGACCGGACCGCACGCTGCTGCTCGTCGACGACGACGCCCCATTCCTCAGGCGCCTTGCCCGCGCCATGGAAGCGCGCGGCTTTTCGGTCGACATCGCCGAATCGGTGGCCGAAGGCATCGCCAAGGCCAAGGGCAACCCGCCGAAATATGCCGTCATCGACCTGAGGCTCGGCGATGGCAGCGGCCTCGACGTGATCGAGGCGATCCGCGGGCGGCGCGACGACACGCGCATGATCATGCTGACGGGCTACGGCAACATCGCAACCGCGGTCAATGCGGTGAAGCTTGGCGCCGTCGACTATCTCGCCAAGCCCGCCGACGCCGACGAGATCTTTGCCGCCCTCGTCCAGCGTCAGGGCGAACGGGTGGAGCCGCCGGAAAACCCGATGTCTGCCGACCGGGTTCGCTGGGAACATATCCAGCGCGTCTATGAGATGTGCGAGCGCAATGTCTCGGAGACGGCGCGCCGGCTCAACATGCACCGCCGCACGCTGCAGCGCATCCTCGCCAAGCGCGCACCGAAGTAACGGCGTCAGCTGTCGCTGTCGCGGTTGCCCGAAAGGATGTCTCCGATTGAGCCACCAAGATCGCTGTTGCGCTCGGCCGCCCATTCGGCGAGCATCAGCCGTTGCGCCGCCGTGCGGGCGAAGAGCTGAAGCACGGATTTGCGGGTCGGAGCCGCGAGACTGTGTTCAGGCGCTTCGCGGACGATATGGCCTTCGTAGCCGTCCGACAGCAACAGGCCGCATTCCTCGGGAAAGATATCGAGCGGCACGCCGGCATGTGTCGCGAAAAACAGCCGATCGCAGTGCTTGCGGTAATCAGGCCATTTGCGATCGACGCGAAAGTCCTCGATCGACGTCTTGATCTCGACGATCCAGATTTCACCCTTGGCCGACAACGAGATCAGATCGGCGCGCCTTCCGCTTGCAAGGGTGAGTTCCGGCAGCACCGAATGACCCAGTTCGGCAAACAGCCGCTGGACGCCGCGCCTGACCATCATCGCGCGATTCGACTGTCGACCGTCGATCAGCGGGTTGTCGCCATGGATGGAGAGGATCGTCATGCGTCCAGGGCCCCCTTGGACCGGGCATTTTGTTGCAAAAAAGCCAGCGTCTCGGAATTTGCACAGTCTGGCGGAAATGTGGCCGCGCAATCTCTTGCATAGCACAGACTAATCGAAAATAACCGTAGTCACTGTTGGTCGCGGCGACCCAGTTTTTCTTTGCTTCTTTTTAAGAGACACCCATGCGCTTCCGCAATGCCTTCCTCTTGTGCAGCCTCGCGGCGACACTCGCTGTTGCCGGCTGCTCGACGACATCGTCCAAACCCGAGACCGCTGCCAACGAACCCGCTCCGGTGGCCGTTCAGGTCGCCACCAACCAGATCTTCACGGGCGATTATGGCGCGGTTGAGGATCACGGCTATGCCCTGCCGGCGATCCCGATCAACAAGGTCGACAACCGCTACCATCGCCAGATCGTCGACTACGACACCAAGGAGCGTCCGGGGACGATCGTCGTCAACACGCCGAATCGCTTCCTTTATTACGTGCTGCCAGGCGGCAAGGCGGTGCGCTACGGCATCGGCGTCGGCAAGGCCGGCTTTGCCTGGGAAGGCGAGGCCTACATTGCCTGGAAACAGGAATGGCCGATGTGGCATCCGCCGAAGGAAATGGCCGAGCGCAAGCCCGAAGTCGCCAAGTATGTCGAGGAAGGCATGGGCCCCGGCCTGAAGAACCCGCTCGGCGCCCGTGCGCTCTATCTCTTCAACGATGCTGGCAAGGACACACTGTTCCGCCTGCACGGTACGCCCGAATGGTCGTCGATCGGTACGGCCGCCTCGTCGGGCTGCATCCGCCTGATCAATCAGGACATCATCGACCTTTACTCGCGCGTTCGCCCCGGCAAGAGCGCCCGCGTCGTCGTTCAGCAGTAATCGAGCCACTTCGACACCGATCAGGCCGCCGATCCTTTCGGCGGCTTTTTTGTTGGCGCCTACCACCGATTGTTCTTTTGCCGGAGACACACCAGACCGCCCGGCGACGCAAAGTTGTTGTTCGCAATTGCACTCAAATCTGGGTCGCGGCCGACCGGCGATTCGGAGCGAGAAAGTTCGATTTCGACTTAAATTCAAACGCTTATTAAGTAAGCGTTATCTAAATGAAACGAACAGTGTGCCCAAGAAATCTCGCTTCGGGAGGGGACTGGCATGCTGATCAAGACCAAGCTCGTCGGCGCAATTGCGCTGCTATCCATTATTGCGATCGGCATCGCCGTTCACAGCCATGCGCTGCTGTCGGAAACCAGCGATACGATGGACGCGGTCTATGCCGATCGCATCGTGCCCTTGAAAAACCTCAAGGCGACATCCGACGCCTTTGCCGTCTCGATCGTCGATGCCGCCCACAAGGTGCGCAATGGCAACGAGACGATGGAGGGCGGTCTCGCCTCGGTTGAGACAGCGCAAAAGGCGATCAGGACCAACTGGGATGCCTATGTGGCGACCAGCATGACCGACGCGGAGCGGCGCCTCGTCGACGATGCCCGAAGCCAGATGATCGTTGCGATGGATTCGATCGTGACGCTGACGCAGATCCTTTCCGCCAAGGACCAGAAGGCGCTCGATGCCTTCGTGCGCGAAAAGCTTTACGCAACGATCGACCCGCTGACGGAGACGATCTCGAAAATCTCCGACCTGCAGGTCGAGCTTTCCGGGGGGACCTTTGAGGCCAAGCACCACGAGTTCGAGGCGGTGCAGAGGGTCAATATCGCCATCATCGCCGTCGTCATGGCCCTGGCCGCCGGCACCTTCCTCCTGGTGCTGCGCGGGGTCGTCGGTCCACTCGGCCGCCAGATCGCCGCCATGCGCAAGCTGATCGACGGCCACATCGAGGAGCGCGACGCGCCGGTGACCGGCAAGGACGAGATCGCCGAGATGGCCCGCGCCATCCAGTCCTTCCGCGAGGCGGCGCGGTCGAACCTTCGGCTGCAGGCCGAAGCGGACGAGAACCGCCGCAACAGCGAGGCGGAACGCGTCCGCGTTCAGCTCGAGGCCGAGCGGGCCGCCCAGCAGAAATTGACGCAGGCGACCGCCGGGCTCGCCGGAGGACTGCAGCGACTGGCCAGTGGCGATCTGGCCATACGGCTCGACGAACCCTTCTCGGCAGAGTTCGAGCAATTGCGCCACGACCTCAACAAGGCGGCCGGGCAATTGAACGACGCGCTTCTCGCCGTTGCCGACAGCGCCCACAACATCGGCATGGGGACACGCGAGATCAGCCAGAGCGCCGACGACCTGTCCAAGCGCACGGAGCAGCAGGCCGCTTCGCTCGAGGAGACGGCGGCCGCACTCGATCAGATCACCGCCAATGTCAGCAATTCCTCCAAGCGGACCGAGGAGGCGCGCGACGTCGCGGGCGAGGCCAAGACCAGCGCCGCCCAATCTTCGGTCGTCGTTGCCAATGCCGTGGAGGCCATGCGGCGGATAGAAGAATCGTCGAGCCAGATCTCCAGCATTATCGGCGTGATCGACGAAATCGCCTTCCAGACCAACCTTCTGGCGTTGAACGCGGGCGTCGAGGCGGCCCGGGCCGGCGAAGCGGGCAAGGGTTTTGCCGTCGTCGCCCAGGAAGTGCGCGAACTCGCCCAGCGCTCGGCCAAGGCGGCCAAGGAAATCAAGGAGTTGATCCGCACTTCGAGCCAGGAGGTCGAAAACGGCGTGCGCCTGGTGCGCGACACCGGCGCGGCGCTGCAGACGATCGAGGCGCATGTCATCACCATCAACGATCACATGGCGGCGATCGCCACCTCCGCCCGCGAACAATCTGTGGGTCTCAGCGAAGTCAATACGGCCGTCAACCAGATGGACCAGGTGACGCAGAGGAACGCAGCGATGGTCGAGGAAGCCAACGCCGCTTCCGCCACGCTGGCGCAGGAAGGCACGAACCTCCGCGACCTCATCGGCCGCTTCAGCCTCGCGGGTGCGGCGGAGGTGAAGAGTGGATCGAGGGCGCCGGGACAGGCAGCCGCAATGGCGCAGGATCGTGGCCGTCCTGCAGCCCAGGCGACCCGACGACCGGCCTACGCAACGCAGGGCAACGCTGCGCTGGCGACCGACGGCTGGGCGGAATTCTAGGCCGACTCAGGCGGCGATCGCGCCCAAGGACAAGACGTCCCTCGGAAACGACTGAGCCCGTGCGTTCGATCGAACGCACGGGCTCAGCATCATCTTCACGCAGCCGCGGCTGATCAGGCGGCTTCGCGCGCCTTCAGCTCGAGACGGCGACGGTGCAGGACCGGCTCGGTGTAGCCGTTCGGCTGCTCGCGGCCCTTCAGGACAAGCTCGACGGCCGCCTGGAAGGCGATCGAACCGTCGAAATTGCCGGCCATCGCGACATAGAGCGGATCGCCGGCGTTCTGTCCGTCGACGACGGCAGCCATGCGCTTCATCGTCTCGATGACCTGAGCTTCGGTGACGACGCCATGGTGCAGCCAGTTGGCCATATGCTGGGCGGAGATGCGCAGCGTCGCGCGGTCTTCCATCAGGCCGACATTGTTGATGTCCGGTACCTTCGAGCAGCCGACGCCCTGGTCGACCCAGCGCACGACGTAGCCGAGGATGCCTTGGGCGTTGTTGTCGAGTTCGCGCTGGATTTCCTCCGGCGTCCAGTTCGGACGAACCGCGACCGGCACCGACAAAATATCGGAGAGCTTGGCGCGGGTGCGGCTCTTCAGGCTCGCCTGGACGTCTGCGACATTGACGCGGTGGTAGTGCGTCGCATGCAGCGTGGCGGCCGTCGGCGATGGGACCCAGGCGGTGTTGGCGCCGGCCTTCGGGTGGGCGATCTTCTGTTCGAGCATCGCCGCCATCAGGTCAGGCATCGCCCACATGCCCTTGCCGATCTGGGCGTGGCCGGAAAGGCCGCATTCAAGGCCGATGTCGACGTTCCAGTTCTCGTAGGCGCCGATCCAGGCCGCCTGCTTCATGTCGCCCTTGCGGATCATCGGGCCGGCTTCCATGGAGGTGTGCATCTCGTCGCCGGTGCGGTCGAGGAAGCCGGTGTTGATGAAGACGACCCGCTCGCGGGCAGCACGGATGCATTCCTTGAGGTTGACCGTGGTGCGGCGTTCCTCGTCCATGATGCCCATCTTCATGGTGTTGGCGGGCATGCCGAGCGCCTTTTCTGCGCGGGCAAAAATCTCGCTGGCGAAGGCAACTTCCTCGGGGCCATGCATCTTCGGCTTGACGACATACATCGAACCCTCGCGGGAGTTCATGCGGCGACCGCCGTTGCCGATGTCGTGCAGGGCGATCAGCGCCGTCACCATCGCGTCCATGATTCCCTCAGGGACTTCGTTGCCGTCGCGGTCAAGGATAGCCGGATTCGTCATGAGATGGCCGACGTTGCGCACCAGCATCAGCGAACGGCCCGGAAGCGACAGGGTGCCGCCGGCGGCTGCGGTGTAGCTGCGATCGGCATTGAGGCGTCGCGTGAAGGTCTTGCCACCCTTGGCGACCTCTTCGGTGAGGTCGCCTCTCATCAGGCCCAGCCAGTTGCGGTAGACGAGGACCTTGTCCTCGGCGTCGACGGCCGCGACCGAGTCCTCGCAGTCCATGATCGTGGTGATCGCCGATTCGAGAATGACGTCGGAAATCCCGGCCGGATCTTCCTTTCCGATCGGCGTCGAAGCGTCGAGAACGATGATCGCGTGCAGATTGTTGTGCCTGAGGACGATCTCCGAGCGCCCGCCTTCAGAACCGGAATAGCCGGCGAATTGGGAGGCGTTGCGCAGGGTGGTGTCGGATCCGTCCTTGAGCCCGATCGCCAGCGTTCCGCCGGCAACCTTCAGCGACGTGACATCGGCCCAATTCCCTATTTCCAGCGGTGCGCTGGCGTCGAGGAAATCGCGGGCCCAGGCGATGACCTTGGCGCCACGCTTGGGATTGTAGCCGCGGCCCTTTTCGGCGCCATCGGCATCGGAAATCGCATCTGTGCCATAGAGCGCGTCATAGAGCGAACCCCAGCGCGCATTGGCGGCGTTGAGTGCATAGCGCGCATTCATGACGGGCACGACGAGCTGGGGGCCGGCGATCGTCGCGATCTCCGGATCGACATTGGCGGTGGAGACGCTGAATTCGCCGCCTTCCGGCAGGAGGTAACCGATTTCGCGCAGGAAGACCTGATAGGCGTCGATGTCAACGGGAGCGCCATTCTGCTTGTACCAGGCGTCCAGCCTGGCCTGGAGATCGTCGCGCTTGGCAAGCAGCGCCCGGTTCTTCGGCGCGAGATCGTGCACGAGCGCGGAAAGCTCTCTGAAGAAGTGTTCCGCATCGACACCCGTGCCCGGCATGGCCTCGTCCACCAGAAACCGGTGGAGACCCGCATCAATCTTCAAACCATACGTCTCAATGCGGTCCATCTGCCAACTCCTTGAAATAGACAACAGGAGCGCCACCGATCCCTACGAACCCGGAAAACGCTCCAACATTTTGATTTTGTGCGTCGATCCGACCTTAGGCCGGAACACGCACAATGCACGCGCGAAACGGCGGCAGTTTCTCACCAATTCATTCCCTGTCAATTCTGCAAGGATGCGAAGAATTGTTTCCGAAAACGAAAAGATCAGTGATGGGCGATGCGTGGACGGCCGCTGGCCGACGCGATGAACCGGGCCTCGATCAGCTTGCGGCTGCCTTCCACTTCCGGTGCGTCGATTTCCTCACGCAACAATGACGCCGGATCTTCGGCTCCGTTCGTGCGCGCCGCTTCGAGCGCCATGGCTTCGGCCCGCCGGCGCGCGATGTCGAAAGCTCGCTCCTGATCCAGGAAGCGTTCGCTCACCCCGGCGCCATTGACGACGAATATGCCTTCCTCCGGCATGGTCACGAAAACGGTGACTGTCGCCCGGACCTGACCGACGACGGCGCCGACGGCATTGGCGACACCGGCTTCTTCGGGAATGGCGGCGTCTGTTCCGAGCATCTCTGCTATAGCGGGGTAATAAACCGGGGCCGAGGCGCCGAGGCCAACGAGTGGCCGATCGAGCGCCAGGGAGAACCGGACAATGCCCGGTGTGCGGGTGAGCGCCCGTTCGACGGCCTGCGAGGCGGCCGGATCGATCGTCGCCCCATCCTCGCCGAGACAGGCCTGCAGAATGACCTCGCAGGATTGCCGCGTCAGCCGATCGACGATCATGTCGGCCATCCGTTCCGGCGAGGAAGCGATCGGCTGGCCGGAGCCATCGCGCATGCGGGCGGCAAGCTCGATGCCGAGGCGCGCCGCCTCAAGATTCCATTGCGACTGCCGGCCGAGCACGTGCATGGCGTCGGACGGCGTCAGGCCGCAGATATGCACGAGGCCGCGTGCGACGAGCCGGTCGAGGGTCGCCTTCTGCGGCGTCGAGACCAGCAGAGTTTCGAGCGCGACCGGCACGTTGCCGACTCGCTCATAGAGCGCCAGTTCCTGCGGCTGCAGGCCGCTTGCAAGATGGTCCGGCAGGCCGGTACGCACCGCGAGCCGGCCGTCGTGGCGCCCGCGGTGCTGCGCCCGCATCTGCTTTTCGAGAACGGACAGCACGGCATCGCCGTGCAGCGCGGCCGCCAGGCTGAGCGGCATCAGCCGGCGCGGCCCCAGATCGAGCTTGGCCTTCAGGCCGCGGTCGTTGATGCGCACTTCCGAATCACCACCGAGGCCATAGGTTCGCATCGCCACCGCTTCCACCATCGTGCGGAAGCCACCGACGACAGCCCCTTCGGCGTCGAGACGCGGGCGGCCGCCGTCGAGGACCGCGACATCCGTCGTGGTCCCGCCGATATCGGAGACCACAGCATTGTCGAGGCTGGTCAGGTGCCGAGCACCGACGAGGCTTGCCGCGGGGCCGGACAGAATGGTTTCGATCGGGCGCAACCGCGCCTCCTCGGCCGAGATCAGCGCACCGTCACCACGCACCACCATCATCGGGACATCGATGCCGCGTGCCTTGAGGAAGCCCTCGCAGGAGCCAATCAGCCGGTCGATCATCGAGACGAGGCGGGCGTTGAGCAGCGTCGTCAGAGCACGGCGTGGCCCTCCGAGCTTGGAGGACAGTTCGTGGCTGCAGGTGACCGGGAGGTGCGAGACTTCCCGAATGCGATCGCGCACTCGCTTTTCGTGATCCGGGTTCCGAACGGCGAAATAGCCGGCGATGGCGAAGGACGAAACCTGACCGGAAAGCACCGGCAGGGCGGCGTCGAGTTCGCTCATGTCGAGCGGCGTCTCGCCGCCATGCACATTGTGGCCGCCAGGCAGGAAAATCACCGGATCGGACCCCAACGCTTCCAGCAAGCCGTCGCGTTTCAGATCCTCAGGCCCGAAGCCGATCATGACCAGACCGGCGCGCCCGCCCTGTCCTTCGACAAGGGCATTGGTGGCAAGCGTCGTCGACAGCGAAACCATGCTGATCGCCGATACCGGCACCTTCGCCTGATCAAGCACGGCTTCGACCGCGCCGGAAATGCCGACCGCAAGGTCATGGCGGGTCGTCAGCGCCTTGGCCTTGGCGACGACGCCTTGCGTTTCCGAGAAGAGAACGGCGTCGGTGTAGGTGCCGCCGGTGTCGATGCCGAGAAGAAAATGGGAGGTCAATTCGCGCAGTCCGGAATTCGCGCGGGGCGTGGGGCCCCGGGTTCAATGGGGATCGATGCGGTGATATGACATATTTCGACAGAAAACCATCGTGTCGCAGACATTGACGATGAGTTCAGCGACACCAGTGAGAATGGCAGGGGTCCATCGCATGCTCGAACACCGCCGTCCGTTGCTCGTCGTCTCGCTGTTAACAGCGGGTATTCTCTCACTCTCAGCGGGCTTGCCCTACGCCCAGGACGCCGAGGAAGAGGAATACAAGCCGCAACTGCCCGAAGTCGCCATCTACAAGGCGATGCTCGACGCCAACAAGCAGACCGGCTGGATTCAGTTCCGAAATTATGACGACCGCCAGCTGATCTATTTCACCGCATTGCAGACGATGCATTGCCGGCTATCGGAAATCCGCTATTCGATCAATTCGGATGCGCTCGACAAGCGCTTTCCGCTCGCCAAGTGCAATCCGCAGCTGCCGTTCAACCTGCCGGGCGACGATACGGCCGAGTATGTCTATATTTCCTTGCCGGCGAACGCGGCCAAGACGCTGACGATCCAAGCGGTCTGGGACGATGGGGCCGGCAGCGAGATCGTCGTCTACAAGCCCTGTGATGACGCCGGCGACGCGACCTGCGCCCAGATCAAGACGATCAAGAAGCCATCGAAGCTGTTGCAGCAGCCAAAGCCGGCGGATTCTCCGGTGCGCGCGGTTCAGTCGCCGATCCCCGGCAAGACCTTCAGCGAGCCGACACCCTCATCGGCAACCCGCCCCGCGGTTGAGTAGTGAGCCGTTGCACTGGCCAGGGCCTGGTTTCCTCGGTCGGATCGAAGCGGTAGCGATGCATCATGACGGCAAGCGCGATCACTGCCTCCTGCAAGGCGAAGGTGGCGCCGATGCAGACACGCGGGCCGGCACCGAAGGGCAGATACTGGTAGCGATGCAGCTTCTCGCGGTTTTCCGGCAGGAACCGCTCGGGCACGAAAGCGCGGGGCTTCTCCCAGTAGAGAACATGGCGATGGAGCGTCCAGGGCATGATCAGGACCGCGATGCCCTTGGGGATGCGCACCTTCTGTCCGGTGGGCGACGTCCATTCGTCTTCCTCGATCGCGGCGCGGTTGATCGAGGGCGCCGGCGGATAGAGCCGCATCGCCTCCTCGAAGGCGGCCAGCACATGCGGCATCAGTCCGAGCCATTCGACCGGCTCGGCGCCGCTGGCGATGGCGGCATCGATCTCCGCCTCCATCTTTTCGCGATAGGCGGGCGTGTTGGCGACACAGTAGAGCGTCCAGGCAAGGGCCCGTGCCGTCGTCTCGTGACCGGCGCCAATGAAGGTCAGGATGTTGTCCTCGATCTCAGAAGTCGACAGGCCCTGGCTGCCCTCGATCTCCAGAAGCAAGGTCAGAAAATCCTGCGGCGTACCCTTGGGATCTTCAGCCATCTTGCGGCGGCGGAGCGCCATGGTCTCGGAAACGATCGAGCGGAAGCGGTTCATCACCTTTCTGCCGCCGATCCGGGTCGGGCGCGGCACCCACTCGGGCGCAAGCAGGATGTCCATCGGATCGACCCGCCCCATGCGGTGCAGCAGTTCCTCAACGCTCTGGACGAAGCCGTCCCGTTCGACGGCGACCTCGCCGGAAAACAGCGTTTCGGCCAGGATGTCGAAGGTGAGCTCCGTCATGTCGTTGGCGACATTGGTGGTGAACGGGGCTTTCTTGGCGTCGGCATAGCGCTCCACGAACGCTTGCGAGCTGTGCAGCATCTGTCCGGCAAAGCCCTTGGCGTGGCGCGGCGTGAACACCGGCGCCATGGCTTTGCGCGAACGCTTCCAGACTTCGCCTTCCGCCGTCAGGAGACCGTCGCGCAGGATCGGTCTCAGGATCAGCCGGCGAACCTTCGACATCTCGTAGTTGCCCACATTGTCGACGAGGATATGACGTATCAGGCCGGGATCGTTGACGATCAGGGTGCGCTGGGTGACGAACTTCGTTTCGATCCAGGGCAAGGTGTAGGACGGCTCGCCCCACAATTCGAGCGGATTGCGCAGCACCGTCCTGATGATCTTCAGGTAGGAGGGGATGCCTGTGCGAGGAATGGGAGCCGGCGGCTCGAACGGCTCCGGACGCATGTCCATGGTGATTGCCTTTCTCGATTGCCCCATGTTTTCAGGTTTTTAGGGCGCAATCAAGGAAAGTGCTTCACGTGAATCACAAGAGGTTTTCGAGCTCCGAAAGCTTGTCGTTGACGAGCCAGCCGTAATAGTTTTCCTCGGGCCACTGTGCCTGACCGGCCTGGATCCTGGCAGCAAGGGCTGCAGCCCGGCCATCCGGGTTGCCAACATTATAGAGCGTCGCGGTCACGCCGGGGTTGGTGGAAATGTCGACGCCGGCGATCGACTTGTAGGCGTCGATCGAATGGCGGATCGAGGCGGCCATGTAGGCCAGCGAGACATCCGGGTCCATGATCGCTTCATAGACGCCGGCGGCGTTGTTCTCGTCGAGGCGCTCGTAGCCCGAGGTCTTTGCGACGATGTCGGTCAGCATCAGCGCCGTCAGTGGGTTGATCTGGCCGAGACCGAAGGTCTGTCCGGCGAAGAACGGTTGGAAGAACACGGCGCTGAAGCGGTTGTTGGGATAAGACTTGCCGCCGACCGACTTGGCGCGGAAGTCATTGTCCCAGACGCGCTCGCGGCAGCTCCAGAGCGCATAGGCGCCCTTCTTGGCGCCGCATTCGGAAAACTGCGGCCGGGCGACGAATTCGGCGACCGTCTCGCCGTCATAGCCGAACTGGAAGCTGTTGCCGGCGTAGGCCGCCGCCTTGACGTAGTAGGACTGCAGCCGGTCATAGGCGTCGACATTGTAGGTGTGCTCGCCGACGATGGCGCCGACCATGTGGATCGGGGCGATGCCATAGGCACGCGACACCGACTTGATCTTGCTGATCAGCTGCTTGTCGGTTGCGAGCAGGTCGCGGACCTTTTCGAACTTGGCGTCAAAGGAGGTGCGGCCGGCCTTGGTGCGGCGCACGGAAGCGCCGGGGATCGCCGGCTGCTCGACGTTGCGGTTGCCCGGCGGGACGTCGGTCGCGGCGAATGTCTGGCTTGCGGTCAGGCAAAACGTGGCGATAGCGAGCATGCAGGCGGTAAAACGCACGATCTCTTCTTCCTATGTCTGATGGAGGCGGCCTAGGTCGGCGGGGCGGCTCCTACGCCAAGATCATGTCGGAAAAATGCCCGGACCACGATCACTCCTCAGCGATCGTGTTAGAAAAATTAAGGCCGCCTGTCGAGAGACAGGCGGCCCGCTGCTTGAGGGTTGCCGACGCTGAACTGCCCGCACCGACCGAAATGTCACAAAATATAGCGCGACAAGTCGGTGTTGGCGGCGATGTCGCCGACATGCTTGCGCACGTATTCGGCATCGATCGTCACTTCATGGCCGGCCTTATCCGGTGCATTGAAAGAGATCTCGTCGAGCACCCGCTCCATCACCGTCTGCAGCCGGCGGGCACCGATGTTTTCGACGCTGGCGTTCAGCTGCACGGCGACGTCGGCAAGCGCGTCGATCGCGTCATCGGTGAAGTCGAGCTTGACCTCTTCCGTTTCCAGAAGCGCCTTGTACTGGCGGATGAGGCTTGCCTCGGTTTCCGTCAGGATGCGGCGGAAGTCTTCCTTGGTGAGCGCGCGAAGCTCGACGCGGATCGGCAGGCGGCCCTGCAATTCCGGCAGGAGGTCCGAGGGCTTGGCCACATGGAAGGCGCCCGATGCGATGAAGAGGACATGGTCGGTCTTGACCGGCCCATACTTGGTCGCAACCGTTGTGCCTTCGACGAGCGGTAGCAGGTCGCGCTGCACGCCCTCGCGCGACACACCGGCCCCCATGCCGCCTTCCCGCGAGGCGATCTTGTCGATCTCGTCGAGGAAGACGATGCCGTCGTCTTCGACGGCCTTCACGGCTTCGCGCTGGATCTGCTCGTTGTCGAGCAGCTTGTCGGACTCGTCGTTGATCAAGAGTTCATAGGAGGCCTTGACCGTCGTCTTGACCTTCTTGGTACGACCGCCCATCGCCTTGCCGAACATCTCCGAGAGGTTCAGGACACCGATATTGGCGCCCGGCATGCCCGGGATCTCGAAACCACCCTGCGAACCGGTCTCGGCGAGATCGACCTCGATCTCCTTCTCGTCGAGCTCGTTGGCGCGCAGCTTCTTGCGGAAACTGTCGCGGGTCGCCGGTGATGCGGTGGCACCGACCAGCGCGTCGAGCACCCGCTCCTCGGCATTCTGGTGCGCCTTGGCCTTGACTTCGACCCGGCGCTTTTCGCGCACGAGACCGATGCCGACCTCGACGAGGTCGCGGATGATCTGCTCGACATCGCGGCCGACATACCCGACCTCGGTGAACTTGGTCGCCTCGACCTTGACGAAAGGAGCGCCGGCGAGCTTGGCGAGACGCCTGGAAATCTCGGTCTTGCCCACGCCGGTCGGGCCGATCATCAGGATGTTCTTCGGCATCACCTCGTCGCGCAGCTCGTCGCCGAGCTGCTGGCGACGCCAGCGGTTGCGCAGCGCGATCGCCACGGCGCGCTTGGCGTCGTTCTGGCCGATGATGAAACGGTCGAGCTCCGACACGATTTCTCTGGGTGAAAACGTACTCATGTAATCCTCTCAAACTCGATCCGCGTCAGCTCCATCAGGAGCGTGCGACCGGATGCGTCAATCCATTCTGCATAGGGCACGAAGCCGGCCTTGGTGTAAGCGCTGACAGCGCGGCGATTGCCGGCGTCGGGGTCGATCACGATCCGCGGCGCGCCGGCGGCAAACAGCCGTTCGGCGAAAGCCCGAAGCGCCAGCGAGGCAACGCCCCTGCCCGTCATTTCCGCGGGGCCGACGAAGATGTCGACACCGGGCACATCGGCCGGCAGATCCTTCGCCCAGGGCTCCTCGTCCGGATACTGGTAGGGCATCCAGGACTGGATATAGCCCACCGGCTCGCCTGAGACGTGGAAGATGAAGCCTTCCACTTCTCCGGCCGCGCAGCCTTCGCGGATCAGCTTCACTTCCTTGTCGGGTTCGCCCCACCATTGCCGCACATGCGGTTCACTCAGCCAGGCATGCAGCAGCGGCAGGTGATCGTCGACCACCGGCACGAAGCTGACATGCACGGGCTCATTGGGCATCCAGCGTCTCCACGACGATATTGTGGTTGGTGTAGACGCAGATGTCGCCGGCGATCTGCAGCGCGCGCCGGGCAATGTCTTCGGCGGACTTGTCGCTGTCCATCAGGGCGCGGGCCGCGGCAAAGGCGTAGTTGCCGCCCGAACCGATGGCGATCGTGCCGTGTTCGGGTTCCAGAACGTCGCCATTGCCGGTGATCGCCAGCGTGATCGACTTGTCGGCGACGAGCATCATCGCTTCGAGATTGCGCAGATACTTGTTGGTGCGCCAGTCCTTGGCGAGCTCGACGGCCGCGCGCATCAGCTGGTCAGGGTATTGCTCGAGCTTGGCCTCGAGCCTTTCCAGAAGCGTGAAGGCATCGGCGGTCGCGCCGGCAAAGCCGGCGATGACGTCGCCCTTGGCAAGACGGCGCACCTTGCGCGCGTTGCTCTTCATCACGGTCTGGCCGAGGCTCACCTGGCCGTCACCGGCCATCACCACCTTGCCATCCTTGCGCACCGTGATGATGGTCGTCGCATGCATCGTTCCGTAGGGATTGTGTTCACTCATGAAGGTACCTGTCGGCCCCCGATACGCGGGGCGTTGCGGCTCGCAGCCGAGCCTGGTTGCTTGAGGCCTATGTAAGTACGGCAGACACATTTGCAATTGGCAACTGGTTCACCGCGCAATCTTCGTTCGGGGCCCGGCGTCATGCGATTCGAATCGACGCTCGCTTCTGGATATTTCAGCTTTTGCCTGATAAGGAGCCGCGTCAGCCACTTGAGGAGAGCCCGATGGCAGAAGCCACGTCCAGCCGCACTGCAGAGGTTTCGCGAAAGACCAACGAAACCGCAGTGTCCGTATCGGTCAACATCGACGGCACCGGTATCGCCAAAATCTCGACCGGCGTCGGCTTCTTCGACCATATGCTGGACCAGCTCGCCCGACATTCCCTCATCGACATGGAGATCAAGACGAACGGCGACCTGCACGTCGACGATCACCATACGGTCGAAGATACCGGCATCGCCATCGGCCAGGCGCTCGCCAAGGCGCTCGGCGACAGGCGCGGCATCACACGCTACGCCTCGCTCGACCTTGCGATGGACGAAACGATGACTCGCGCCGCCGTAGACGTTTCCGGCCGGCCGTTCCTCGTCTGGAACGTGAATTTCAGCGCGCCGAAGATCGGCACGTTCGACACCGAACTCGTGCGCGAATTCTTCCAGGCGCTCGCGCAGCATGCCGGGATCACGCTGCATATCCAGAACATCTACGGCGCCAACAACCATCATATCGCCGAGACCTGTTTCAAGTCCGTCGCCCGCGTGCTCCGCACGGCAACCGAAATCGACCCGCGCCAGGCCGGCCGCGTTCCCTCCACCAAGGGGACCCTTGCCTAAGCGGCCAGTCACTGGCTGAAAAGATGGCTTCTTATCTGATCCTGACCCCGCCCGGTGCGCGTGCCGACGACGAGCGCGCGCGTTTCGTCGCCGACGGTTACTCCTGGTGGGCCTTTCTCTTCCCGGCGCTCTGGCTTCTCGCCAAGCGGCAATGGGTGATCGGAATCGCAGTTGCTGTTCTGCAGATTTCATTAATTTTCCTGTCGAGCCACGAAAACGGCTTCCTGCCGTCACTGCTGGCGCAGCTCGCGCTTCGGCTCGTCGTCGCGCTCGAAGGTCCGGTTCTGGTTGCGCGCAGCCTGATTTCCCGTGACTGGACGCTGCGCTCGATCGTGGCCGCGCCGAACCTTGAGACGGCCGAAGAGATCTACTTCACGAGCGTGGCCCCGGGCGAAAAGAGGCCTGTCCCGCCGTCCCCGGCCGATTGGACCGTGCGCCAGCCCGCAAAGGGCGGCACTGGCCTCGGCCTTTTTGATTCATACGGAGAACGCTGATGCGCGTCGCCATCATCGATTACGGCTCGGGCAACCTGCGCTCGGCCACCAAGGCCTTCGAACGGGCCGCCCGCGAGGCGGGCATTTCCGCCGAGATCGACCTCACCGACAGGCCGGAGCGGGTGGCGAGCGCCGACCGCATCGTGCTTCCGGGTGTCGGCGCCTATGCCGACTGCCGCCGCGGCCTTGCCGCCGTTTCCGGAATGGAGCAGGCGCTGACGGAAGCCGTCGAACAGGCCGGCCGCCCGTTTCTCGGCATCTGTGTCGGCATGCAGCTGATGTCGTCGCGCGGGCTTGAAAAGACCACCACGCACGGCTTCGGCTGGATTCCCGGCGACGTCGTCGAGATGACGCCGACCGACACCACGCTGAAGATCCCGCAGATCGGCTGGAACACGCTGACGCTCAAGCGCGCACACCCGCTGTTTGACGGCATCCGGGTTGGCGACAGCGGCCTGCATGCCTATTTCGTGCATTCCTACCATCTGGCGGCCGAAAACGCCGGCGACGTGGTTGCGGAGGCCGACTATGGCGGTCCTGTCACCGCCTTCGTTGCCAATGGCAACAAGGCCGGCTCGCAGTTCCACCCGGAAAAGAGCCAGGCGCTCGGCCTTGCCCTCATCTCGAATTTCCTGCGCTGGAAGCCCTGAGCTTTCGCCCGACTGATTGGACAGACCCATGATCCTTTTCCCCGCGATCGACCTGAAGGACGGGCAATGCGTGCGCCTGAAGCTTGGCGACATGGACCAGGCGACGGTTTACAATCCCGACCCGGCAGCCCAGGCCCGCGCCTTTGAAGACCAGGGCTTCGAGTGGCTGCACGTGGTCGACCTCAACGGCGCCTTCGCCGGCGAGACGGTCAACGGCGCCGCCGTCGACGCCATCCTCAAGGCGACGAAGAATCCGGTGCAACTCGGCGGCGGCATTCGCACGCTCGATCATATCGAAAACTGGCTGTCGCGCGGGCTTGCCCGCGTCATTCTCGGCACGGTCGCGGTGCGCGATCCGGCGCTCGTCATCGAGGCCTGCGCCAAGTTCCCGGGCAAGGTCGCCGTCGGCATCGACGCCAAGGGCGGCAAGGTTGCCGTCGAAGGCTGGGCCGAAGCGTCCGAGCTCGGCGTGATCGAACTTGCCAGGAAATTCGAAGGCGCCGGCGTGTCGGCGATCATCTATACCGACATCGACCGCGACGGCATCCTGACCGGCATCAACTGGGCATCGACCCTGGAACTGGCAGACGCGGTCTCCATTCCGGTGATCGCTTCCGGCGGCCTCGCCTCGATGGACGATATCCGCCGCATGGTCGAGCCGGACGCAAGGAAGCTCGAAGGCGCCATTTCCGGCCGCGCGCTTTATGACGGCCGTATCGACCCCAAGGAAGCGCTGGATCTGATCCGCGCCGCGAGAAAGGCCTGACCATGTCGCTCAAAGCCCGTGTCATTCCCTGCCTCGACGTCAAGGACGGCCGTGTGGTCAAGGGTGTCAACTTCGTCGACCTGATCGACGCCGGTGATCCGGTGGAAGCAGCGCGCGCCTATGATGCCGCCGGCGCCGACGAGCTCTGCTTCCTCGACATCACCGCCTCCTCGGACAATCGCGAGACGATCTTCGACGTCATCGCCCGCACCGCCGAACAGTGCTTCATGCCGCTGACGGTCGGCGGCGGCGTGCGCCAGGTTTCCGACATCCGCAAGCTGTTGCTCGCGGGCGCCGACAAGGTGTCGATCAACACGGCTGCGGTAAAGAACCCGGACTTCGTGGCCGAAGCCGCCGACAAGTTCGGCAACCAGTGCATCGTCGTCGCGATCGACGCCAAGAGAGTTTCAAAGGACGGCGAAACGGACCGCTGGGAGATCTTCACCCATGGCGGTCGCCAGCCGACCGGCATCGATGCGATCGAGTTTGCCCGCCGCGTCGTCGATCTCGGCGCCGGCGAAATCCTTCTGACCTCGATGGATCGCGACGGCACGAAGAGCGGTTATGACATCGCGCTGACGCGTGCGGTCGCCGATGCGGTTCGCGCGCCGGTCATTGCATCGGGCGGCGTCGGCACGCTCGACCACATGGTCGCCGGCATCAAGGACGGTCATGCGACCGCGGTTCTTGCTGCCTCCATCTTCCACTTCGGCACCTATAGCATTGGCGAAACCAAGCGCTATATGGCAGAGCATGGCATTGCCATGCGCCTCGACTAAGCCTCAGGAACTCCCATGGGCGACTTTACACTTTCCGATCTCGAGGCCATCGTCGCGACACGCGCAAAGGCGGCTCCGGACGAATCCTGGACGGCAAAACTCGTGGCGGGCGGCCAGCCGAAGGCGGCCAAGAAGCTCGGTGAAGAGGCGGTCGAGACAGTGATCGCTGCCATCAGCAACGACCGGGCGAATCTCGTCGCCGAGAGCGCCGATCTCCTTTATCATCTGATGGTCGTATTGAAGGTCGCAGACGTTCCGTTGCAGGATGTGCTCAACGAACTTCAGCGGCGGACCAACCAATCCGGCCTGCAGGAAAAGGCAAATCGGCAGACCCCATGACGATCGCGGCGAAAGACATCGAAGCAGCCGACCTTCCCGACAACCTCCAGAAGCGGGACTATTCGCCCTATCATTTCTTCACCGCCGAGGAATGGTCGCGCTTCCGTGCCGACACCCCGATGACGCTGACGGCCGACGAGGTGCAGCGGCTGCGCTCGCTGAACGACCCGGTGGATCTTCGCGAGGTCCGGCAGATCTACCTGTCGCTGTCGCGCCTGCTCTCGACCCATGTGGAATCGTCGCAGATGCTCTTCGAGCAGCGCAAGCGCTTCCTCACGATGTCGGAGACAAAGACGCCCTTCGTCATCGGCATTGCCGGATCGGTCGCCGTCGGCAAATCGACGACAGCACGTATTCTCGCACAACTCCTGTCGCGCTGGCCGTCGAGCCCGAAGGTCGATCTGGTGACGACGGATGGCTTTCTCTATCCGAACGCCGTGCTCCAGCGCGAAAACATGATGGACCGCAAGGGCTTCCCGGAAAGCTACGACGTCGGCGCGCTGCTGCGCTTCCTGTCGGCGATCAAGGCGGGCCAGCCGAACGTCAAGGCGCCGAGCTATTCGCACCTGACCTATGACGTGCTGCCGGACCAGTTCACCGTCATCGACCGGCCCGACATCCTGATCTTCGAAGGCATCAACGTGCTTCAGTCGCGCAACCTGCCCGCCGACGGCAAGATCGTGCCGATGGTCTCGGACTTCTTCGACTTCTCGATCTACATCGATGCCGAGGAAAGCCTGATCCACAGCTGGTACGTCAACCGCTTCATGCGGCTGCGCGAAACCGCCTTCAAGAACCCGGAATCCTACTTCCATCGTTATGCGACGATCAGCGAAGACGCCGCCCGCGCCATCGCCGAGGGCCTCTGGCACAACATCAATCTCAAGAACCTGCACCAGAACATCCTGCCGACGCGCCCGCGCGCCGACCTGATCCTGCAGAAAGGCCCGAACCATCTGACGGAAAAGGTGGCTCTCAGAAAGCTCTGAGCGGTCGGCCCAGAGCAATTGCAGGAAGAGCAATCTCAGAAAAAGTGAGAAGCGGTTTCCGTCCGAGGTTGCGCCGCTTCAGAGAGTTGCTCATGGATTGACGCGGCGGAGCGTCAGGTTGACTCGACCGCCGTTCTTCAGCAGCGTCGACGTATTGGGGTAAATCCGGTCGACGCCATGGAAGGCGAGCCGTCCCTCCCCGCCCAGGACGACGACATCACCGCTTTCGAGCCTGAACGACATAGTCTGCCCGCCGCGGGTGTTGCCGCCGACGCGAAACAGGCAGCTGTCGCCAAGCGAGATCGACACGACCGCCGTCTCCAGATCGCGCTCGTCGCGGTCCTGGTGCAGGCCCATGCGCGCCTCTTCGGAATAGAAGTTCACCAGACAGGCTTCCGGCGCTTTTTGGCTGGCGGAGACTGCGCTCCAGATCTCAAGCAGCGGATCCGGCATGGCCGGCCATGGGCGCCCGGTCACCGGATGTTGAGCCTGGTAACGATAGCCGCGATCCCGGTCCGTGACCCAGCCGAGCGATCCACAATTGGTCATGCGAACCGACATCGGTTTGCCTGTCTTCGGCATTTCCGGCACGAACAGCGGCGCTTCGGCAACGACCGAACGGATCGTCTCGACGAGATGTTCCTGGGCGGCGCGATCAAGATAGCCCGGAATATGTCTGACCCCTTTCGGGAGCACCTGCATTGAAAGCCCCTATTGCTGCAGGCCAAAAAGTGCCGCTGGCACGCCATAGCGCAGCGGCCAGCCCGCATAGGCCACATCCGTCGGCCCAACGACATGATCGACGAGGTTCCAGCGTCCATTGTGGAAGCTGACCAGCGCGAACACCGTCAGACCATCCATCATGTCGGCCTCGTCGCGCAACCCGGTTTGCGCAAGGTCGATCGTCCCGCCTCCCGGTCGCTGCGGCTCGACCTGCATGAACGCCCAATTCGGGACGACACGCATGATGGTTACGACAAATTCGACCGGCCCGCGCATTTCGGCCTCGACCGCCGGACGGATGGCGTCGAGGATGGCAGCACGTTCGACGCTGCCCTTCGCCGGCTCACGGAACGGTTCAGCGGAAGCAGCGCCGGCAAGGCAGAGCCCCACCAGCGCGGTGAAAACAAACCGCATGACGGACACGCTCAGGCCGCGTCGAGATCCGGAATGCGCAGAACCTGGCCGGGATAGATCTTGTCCGGATGCGTCAGCATCGGCTTGTTGGCCTCGAAGATGGCCGTGTTCTTGGCGCCCTTGCCCTTGCCATATTGCGCTTCGGCGATCTTCCAGAGGTTGTCGCCCTTCTTGACGGTGTAGAACACCGGCGCCTTGGCGGGGGCCGGTGCAGCACCCGCGTCGGCGACCTTGAGCTCAGAGGCTTCGACCGCAGAGACGCCGAGCGTGTTGCCGACAGCGACGACCGCCTTTTCGAAGGCGCTCTGGTCCTTCACGACGCCCTTCAGCACGACCTTGTCGCCGGCCATTTCGACCTGCACGTCCTTGGTGCCGAGATCGTGGGATGCCAGCTCCTTCTGCACGCTTTCCGCATCCGGTGCGTCGTCGTCGCCGCCGATGCCAAGCTTCTTGCCGGCGTTCTTGATAAAACTGAAAAGGCCCATGAACATCTCCTTTTACGAAATCACTGATCGATAAGAGAGGGCACGACCGCTCAAAGGCAAGGGAGCGGCCAAAAGAATCAATCGCCTCCGGGGCGGCCCCTCAGCTTCTTGATTTCACCGCGCCCGGACTTCTCCTTGAGGCGGCGTTCGACCGACCCGCGCGTCGGCTTGGTCTTCTTGCGCGGCGGCGGTGGCGGTTCGGCGGCCTTCAGGATCAGCTCCTTCAAGCGCTCGCGCGCGTCCTCACGGTTGCGCTCCTGGCTGCGAAAGCGGCTTGCCTCGATCATCAGCACGCCCTCTTTCGAGGCGCGACGGCCAGCAATCTTCAGGGCGTTGGACTTGATGCGGTCCGAAAGTGCGGGCGAGGCCAGAACGTTGAAGAACAGCTGGACCGCCGTCGAGACCTTGTTGACGTTCTGCCCGCCCGGCCCGCCCGCCAGCACGAACTGCTCCGACAGTTCCCAGCCGGCAATGACGATGCTGTCGTTGATGTAAAGCGGGTCGCTGGCCATAGTTCACCTCGACGCGATCTATGGCACAGAGCGAACCTCTTGCAAACACTTGAGCAAGAAACGAAAAACCCGGCCTCAAGGGCCGGGATTCACGTGAATCATAGCCGACGATGCTTATTCAGCGGCGAGCTGTGTGCCCGGCGCTGCGTCGCGGACGCTGCCATCCACATGCTCTTCGAACTTGGCAAAGTTGGTGATGAACATGTCGACGAGGCGATTGGCCTGCGCGTCGTAGGCCGAGCTATCGGCCCAGGTCGAGCGCGGATCAAGGATGCCGTCGTCGACACCCGGAACCGAGACCGGAACCGCAAAGCCGAAGTTGGCGTCGGTGCGCAGTTCGGCCGCGTTCAGCGATCCGTCAAGGGCAGCGGCGAGCAGAGCACGCGTTACCTTGATCGGCATGCGGCTGCCGGTGCCGTAGGCGCCGCCGGTCCAGCCGGTGTTGACCAGCCAGCAGGTGACGCCGTTCTTGGCGATCAGGTCCTTCAACAGGTTGCCGTATTCGGACGGGTGACGCGGCATGAACGGTGCGCCGAAGCAGGTCGAGAACGTGGCTTCCGGCTCGGTGACGCCCTTTTCCGTGCCGGCGACCTTGGCGGTGTAGCCGGAGAGGAAGTGGTACATCGCCTGTTCCGGCGTCAGCTTGGCGATCGGCGGCATCACGCCGAAGGCATCGGCCGTCAGCATGATGATCGTCCGCGGCTGCGGTGCCGTGCCGGTGGCGCTGGCGTTCGGGATGAAGTCGAGCGGATAGGCGCAACGGGTGTTTTCGGTCAGCGAACCGTCATCGAAATCCGGAACACGGCGCTCGTCGAGCACGACGTTTTCCATGACGGTACCGAAGCGGCGGGTCGTCGCGTAGATTTCCGGCTCGGCGGCTTCCGACAGGCGGATCGCCTTGGCGTAGCAGCCGCCCTCGAAGTTGAAGACGCCGTCCTCGCCCCAGCCGTGCTCGTCATCGCCGATCAGCGTGCGGGTCGGGTCGGCGGAAAGCGTCGTCTTGCCGGTGCCGGACAGGCCGAAGAAGATCGCGGTGTCGCCTTGCGGGCCGACATTGGCCGAGCAGTGCATCGGCATGACGCCCTTCTTCGGCAGCAGGTAGTTGAGAACGGTGAAGACCGACTTCTTCATTTCGCCGGCATAGGACGTGCCGCCGATCAGGATCAGGCCGTTGGTGAAGTCGCAGGCAATTACCGTCTCGGTGCGGCAGCCATAGCGCTCCGGGTCGGCCTTGAAGCTCGGCAGATCGATGATCGTCAGCTTCGGCAGGAAGGAGCCGAGCGCCTCGCGGGCCGGGCGGATCAGCAGGTTGCGGATGAACAGCGAGTGCCAGGCATATTCGGTGACGACGCGGGTCGGAAGCGCGTTGTCGGCATCGGCGCCGCCGACGAGGTCCTGGACGTAAAGCGACATGCCCTTGGCATGCTCGAGCATGTCCTTCCGCAGCAGAGCGAAATGCTCCGGCGACATCGGCTTGTTGTTGTCCCACCAGATCTGGTCGTCGGTGTTCGCATCGCGGACGACAAACTTGTCCTTCGGCGAGCGGCCGGTGTGCTGGCCGGTACGGGCAACCAGTGCGCCGTGTGCGGTCAGCTGAGCCTCGCCACGGCGAAGGGCTTCTTCATAAAGCTCCGGGGCTTCGAAGTTGAACCGGACCGTTTCCAGGTCGGTAAAGCCGAGTTTTTCCAAGCCGTTCGCCAGATTGCGAGTGCCGAGTTGCTCCATGGTCAAGCTTCCTTCGTGTTTGGCCATTGGCGTTGAATTTCGCCGGACCTTACTTGCATGCTCGCTCAAAAACAAGGCGGCGTCAAAAAAAGAATAATGATTTCAGTATATTAATCGATTTAAAGAAAATTATCGTTTTTTTAATCGGTTGAAATGCACCGGATCACGCCCCATCTTAGAGCCGCTATCCTGCGGAGAGGACTGGTGGTTTTTGCGCTTCGCCACAATTTGTTCCACCTTTATACTCACTAACGCACGGTGACTCGCGAATGCCGGCGTTTCGGGGACGGAGCCGGCACCTCAAAAGACGGAGTTGAACACGATGCAGACCATCGCGCTTGTCGATGATGACCGGAATATCCTGACGTCCGTATCCATTGCCCTGGAGGCAGAGGGTTACAAGGTCGAGACCTACACCGATGGCGCTTCCGCGCTCGAGGGGCTACTCGCCCGGCCGCCGCAGCTCGCGATCTTCGACATCAAGATGCCGCGCATGGACGGCATGGAACTTTTGCGCCGCCTTCGGCAGAAGTCCGACCTGCCCGTTATCTTCCTCACCTCCAAGGACGAGGAGATCGACGAACTCTTCGGCCTGAAGATGGGCGCCGACGACTTCATCACCAAACCCTTCTCCCAGCGCCTGCTGGTCGAGCGCGTCAAGGCGATCCTGCGCCGCGCGGCGAACCGCGAAGCTGCTGCCGCCAATCCGACCCCCGCAAGCAAGGCATCGGACGCCCCGTCGCGCTCGCTCGAGCGTGGCCAGCTGGTCATGGACCAGGAGCGCCACACCTGCACCTGGAAGAACGAAGCCGTGACGCTGACCGTCACCGAGTTCCTGATCCTTCATTCCTTGGCCCAGCGTCCCGGCGTGGTCAAAAGCCGCGACGCGCTGATGGATGCGGCCTATGACGAGCAGGTGTACGTCGACGACCGCACGATCGACAGCCACATCAAGCGGCTGCGCAAGAAGTTCAAAATGGTCGACAACGACTTCGACATGATCGAGACGCTGTACGGCGTCGGCTACCGGTTCCGCGAAACCGCCTGATCCGCGGGGCTTGCCATCGCGCCCATTGTGGCGCATTCAGAAACGGCGCGATGGTGAGCATGGCCGGATGGCCTCCTCTGAGGCCCGTTGCGATCTCCGCCGTCTTTTGACCGGAAGCATGGAAGAGAACGACGACGCCTTGGGCACAGACCGCGGCGCCGTCGCAATCGAACGGAACGTGAAGGGCAGTCCGCGCGGGAGCGGGACATTTGGTAGAAGTCTTGCAGGGCGACATCGAAGATCTTGACGGACGTGCGCAGGCACAGATGGGCCAGCGCCGCTGGGCGCATCCCTTCACGCTCATCCGCCGGCTGTTCGGCAATGCCGTCTTTTCGAGCCTGACGCGCCGCATCGTCTTCTTCAACCTGGTGGCGCTCGTCGTTCTGGTCGGCGGCATCATGTATCTCAACCAGTTCCGCGAGGGACTGATCGATGCCCGCGTCGAAAGCCTGCTGACCCAGGGCGAAATCATCGCCGGCGCGATCTCGGCGTCGGCCTCGGTCGACACCAACTCGATCACCATCGATCCCGAAAAACTGCTCGAACTGCAGGCCGGCCAGAGCATCACGCCGCTGCCGAGCGACGAGGATCTCGACTTTCCGATCATCCAGGAGCGCGTCGCCCCGGTTCTCCGGCGCCTGATCTCGCCGACGCGCACCCGCGCCCGCCTGTTCGACGCCGATGCAGACCTTTTGCTCGATTCCCGCCATCTCTATAGCGGCGGCCAGGTGCTGCGCTTCGATCTGCCGCCGATCGAGCCGGAAACGACCGGAATCGGCGAAAAGCTCAACAGCTGGCTGAACAAGCTGCTGCAGCCCGGCAACCTGCCGCTCTACAAGGAGCCGCCCGGCGGCAACGGCGCGATCTATCCGGAGGTCACCAACGCGCTAACCGGCGTACGCGGCTATGTCGAACGCGTGACGGAAAAGGGCGAACTCATCGTGTCAGTGGCCGTGCCCGTGCAGCGCTTTCGAGCCGTGCTCGGCGTTCTCCTGCTTTCGACGCAGGCCGGCGACATCGACAAGATCGTCCAGGCCGAGCGTCTCGCCATCATCCGCGTGTTCGGCGTGGCAGCGCTCGTCAACATCATCCTGTCGCTGCTCCTGTCGTCGACGATCGCCAACCCGCTGCGCCGCCTTGCGGCGGCAGCCGTGCGCGTTCGCCGCGGGGGTGCCAAGGAACGCGAGGAAATCCCTGATTTCTCCTCGCGCCAGGACGAAATCGGCAACCTCTCGGTGGCGCTGCGCGAAATGACGACGGCGCTGTACGACCGGATCGCGGCGATCGAGAATTTCGCCGCCGACGTCAGCCACGAGCTGAAGAACCCCCTCACCTCCTTGCGTAGCGCGGTCGAAACGCTACCGCTGGCGCGCACGGACGAATCGAAAAAGCGGCTGATGGACGTCATCCAGCACGACGTGCGCCGTCTCGATCGCCTGATCAGCGACATCTCCGACGCTTCGCGCCTCGATGCCGAGCTTGCCCGCAGCGATGCCAAGGTCATCGACCTTGAAAAGCTCCTCGGCGACCTCGTCGATATTTCGCGCCAGGTGCGCAGCAAGAAGAAATTGGTGCTGCTCGATTTCGTCATCGACCGCAAGGACAGTCCGAAGGCGCGCTTTGCCGTCAGCGGTTACGAGCTGCGTATTGGCCAGATCATCACCAACCTGATCGAAAACGCCCGTTCCTTCGTGCCCGAAGACGGCGGCCGGATCGTCGTACGGCTCACCCGCTCGCGCTCGCGCTGCCTCGTCTATATCGAGGACAACGGTCCGGGCATCCAGGCGGAAGACATCGACCGCATTTTCGAGCGCTTCTACACCGACCGCCCGGAAGGCGAGGATTTCGGCCAGAACTCCGGCCTCGGCCTGTCTATCTCCCGGCAGATCGCCGAGGCGCATGGCGGCACCCTGAAGGCGGAGAACATCATCGCCCCGGACGGTCGCATCAGCGGCGCGCGGTTCATCCTGGCACTTCCTGCCGAGCCGCACGCGTGACCACCGCTCGCGCCAATGTCCATGGCACTGCGATCGTGCTTGGAACGCGCGGCTTCCTCATCACCGGCCCTTCCGGCAGCGGCAAATCAAGGCTGGCCCTTGCCTGCATCGCTGCGGCGCGACGGGAGGGATCGTTCGCGGCACTGGTCGCGGACGATCGCGTCGACCTGACGCTTGAAGGCGGCCGGATTATCGCCCGCTGCCCGCCTTCCATAAAGGGCCTGATCGAAATCCGCGGTTGCGGGATCGGCACCGTCAGGACCGCTCCAGCGGCGGTTCTCGACTACGCGATGCTCCCGGTGAGACTTCCCTGCGAACCGCGGCTGCCCCCCGAAGAGGAGACATTATCCTTGCTACTAGGGCGAGCACTGCCAATAGTTCGCGTTCCCGTTGAAAATGAGGGGGCAGTACTGGACATTCTGCGAGCATTGCTTGCTGAAAAACTGAGTTCCTAGCCCGATTTACGGTCAGCGCGGCTGGATTTTCGGCATTTTTGGCTTGCACTTCGCCTTTTCCTTGCCAAGATGCCCTCCCCAACAGGTGGACGAAATTGCTGCATTGCGATATCTGGCCATCAGTGAATTGCGTGTGCAGTTGGAGCGAAGATACCCATGATCGGACTTGTGCTTGTCACCCATGGCAAGCTGGCTGAGGAATTTCGACTTGCGCTTGAGCATGTCGTCGGTCCGCAAAAAGCTATTGAGACCGTCTGCATCGGCCCCGAGGACGACATGGACCAGCGTCGCCAGGACATTCTCGACGCGGTGACCGCCGTCGACGAAGGCAACGGCGTCATCATCCTGACCGACATGTTCGGCGGAACCCCTTCCAACCTGGCGATTTCCGTCATGCGCAGCGGTAGCGTCGAAGTGATCGCCGGCGTCAACCTGCCGATGCTGATCAAGCTCGCCGGCGTGCGCGGCGAGAGCGACATGGACAAGGCTCTGGTCGAAGCATCGGAAGCCGGGCGGAAATACATCAACGTCGCCAGCCGCGTCCTGAGTGGAAAATAATGGATCATCGCCCCGACATGTCGCTGACACGCGAACTGCTGATCATCAACAAGCGGGGCCTGCATGCGCGTGCGTCTGCGAAATTCGTGCAGACGGTCGAGGCCTTTGACGCCGAGATCACCGTATCGAAGGACGGCATGACGGTTGGCGGAACCTCGATCATGGGGCTGATGATGCTGGCCGCGAGCACCGGCTGCAGCGTTTGCGTCTCTGCCAGCGGCGCGCAGGCCGAAGAGGCGCTGAACGCACTCGACGCGCTGGTTGCCGACAAGTTCGGCGAAGAAATCTGACGGACAATATAAAGATATAAAGACTTCTTTATATCGAGGTTGCTCTCGCCCCTGAATCCTGATAGATCGGTCGCACTCTCACCGCGTCGACAGGCGTGGGAGGCATAATCGCGCCGCAGAAACGGCCAAGGGCCGCGCGGCTTGAAGAGATCAGCCCGGAGAACTCCATGACCACCACTCAGGACTATATCGTCGCCGACATCGGACTTGCCGATTTCGGACGCAAGGAAATTGCGATCGCCGAAACGGAAATGCCGGGCCTTACGGCCTGCCGCGAAGAGTTCGGCGCTTCGAAGCCGCTGAAGGGCGCGCGCATCACCGGCTCGCTGCACATGACCATCCAGACCGCGGTTCTGATCGAGACGCTGGTCGCGCTCGGCGCCGACGTTCGTTGGGCGTCCTGCAACATTTTCTCGACGCAGGATCACGCTGCCGCGGCCATCGCTGCCAGCGGCGTTCCGGTCTTCGCCGTCAAGGGCGAGACGCTGGAAGAATACTGGACCTACACCGACAAGATCTTCCAGTGGGCCGACGGCGGCGTGTCGAACATGATCCTCGATGATGGCGGCGACGCCACCATGTACATCCTGCTCGGCGCCCGCGCCGAAGCTGGCGAAGACGTGCTTTCGAACCCGGGTTCGGAAGAAGAAGAGATCCTCGTCGCACAGATCAAGAAGCGCCTCGCCGCTTCGCCGGGCTGGTTCACGAAGCAGCGCGACGCCATCAAGGGCGTGACCGAAGAAACCACCACCGGCGTCAACCGTCTGTACCAGCTTCAGGCCAAGGGCCTGCTGCCGTTCCCGGCGATCAACGTCAATGACAGCGTCACCAAGTCGAAGTTCGACAACAAATACGGCTGCAAGGAATCGCTGGTTGACGGCATCCGCCGCGGCACCGACGTGATGATGGCCGGCAAGGTCGCCGTCGTCTGCGGTTACGGCGACGTCGGCAAGGGTTCGGCAGCGTCGCTTTCCGGCGCCGGCGCCCGCGTCAAGGTCACGGAAATCGACCCGATCTGCGCACTGCAGGCTGCCATGGACGGCTTCGAAGTCGTTCAGCTCGAAGACGTCGTCGCCTCGGCCGACATCTTCATCACGACGACCGGCAACAAGGACGTCATCCGCATGGACCACATGCGCGAGATGAAGGACATGGCGATCGTCGGCAACATCGGCCACTTCGACAACGAAATCCAGGTCTCGGCGCTGCGTAACCTCAAGTGGACGAACATCAAGCCGCAGGTCGACATGATCGAGTTCCCGAAGGGCAACCGCATGATCCTCCTGTCGGAAGGCCGCCTCTTGAACCTCGGCAACGCCACTGGCCACCCGTCCTTCGTCATGTCGGCCTCGTTCTCCAACCAGGTCCTGGCCCAGATCGAGCTCTTCACCAAGGGTGAGAAGTACAAGAACGAAGTCTACGTCCTGCCGAAGGCCCTCGACGAGAAGGTCGCTCGCCTGCACCTGAAGAAGCTCGGCGCCAAGCTCTCCGAACTTTCCGAAGAGCAGGCTGACTACATCGGCGTGAAGACGCAGGGCCCGTTCAAGGCTGAGCACTACCGGTACTAATCCTTACCCGGGCAATCCACAACATCTTGTGGCCGCGTTCTTGACAAGAGAGCGCGGCCGCTTTTTTGGGCGCCTCCCTTCCCGACGATTCGACGAGGAAGTATGCTCTAACCCATTGATTCGTGATGCCGGTGCGGACCTTGGGCATCGCGAATGGGATGTCTTGTCGAATAGGCGGCAAACAGACGGAGACAGACCGGGGATGCAATCGGAACTGACGCAGGCCCCTGACCAGGGCCTCGATGGACCTGTGCAGGGCGCAACAAGGCCGGCAGCACCTCTCGGACAGACGGGGATGGCAGCGCCATGAACACAGATCAGACAACGTTTCCGGGCACACGCCGCAAGGGCCCGAAGTTCCTGCGCCAGCTCCTCGCCGGCACCGCCCTTTTTGCAGCGACCGATGCGCTTGCGCAGGTCGCTCCGCAGAAGGCCAACATCTTCGGCTCGTCCGAAGTCGTGACCTTTTCCGTGCTGATCGGTGTCATCTCGGCCGCGATGATTTCGGCCATCTGGCTGATCCGCCAGCGCGGCAACATCGAGGCCGAGAACCGGGACCTCCGGTCCGACCTGTCTGACGCCAACCAGCGTCTTTCCCGCTATCAGGCGCTGGTCGCCGACAAGAACCGCCGGATCGTCATCTGGGACGGGCTTGCGGAGCGCGCGGAACTGCTCGGGCAACTGCCGACAGAGACCGGCGCGCCGGCGGATGACCGCGATTTTCTCGCCTTTGGCCGCTGGATCAAGGCGCAGTCCGCCGGCAAACTGGAAAAGGCAATCGACGCCCTTCGTACCCAGGCGCGCAGTTTTGACCTGGTTCTTGAAACCCAGCGCAACGAGGTGCTGGAAGCGCAAGGACGCGTCTCAGGTGGACGCGCCTTTGTGCGCTTCATCGCGCTCAACAACATGCGGGCGGAGCTTGCCGAGCTGAAGCTCGAGCACGACCGGCTCAACTCCGCACTCGTCTCCTTCCGTTCGCTGCTCGACGCGATCGACCTGCCGGTCTGGCAGCGCGGCACCGATGGGGCGCTCACCTGGGTCAACGAGGCCTATGCCGACGCTGTGGAGGCTCCTGACGTGGGCGTCGCCGTCAGCGAGGGGCGCGAGCTGCTCGCCACGGTGGCGCGTGAGAAAATCCGCTCCGTCTCGACCTTCGACACGCCGTTCCGCGACAAGGTTTCGACGGTGGTGCGCGGCAACCGCACCTTCTTCGACGTCGTGGACGCCCGCAGCCGGGCCGGCTCGGCCGGCATCGCCGTCGATGTGTCCGGCATCGAAGCGGTGCGCGAAGAGCTCAACCGCACACTGAAGAGCCATGCCGAGACGCTCGATCACCTCGCGACCCCTGTCGCGATCTTCGACGGCAACCAGCGTCTGCAGTTTTATAACCAGGCCTTCCAGCGGCTCTGGAATCTCGACATCGGCTTCCTCGAGCGCAAGCCCGACAATGGCGAAGTGCTGGATCGCCTGCGGGCCGGTGGCCAGCTGCCGGAGCAACTCAACTGGAAACAATGGAAGGCGAACGCGCTTTCCGTCTACCAGGCGCTCGACACCCAGAGCGACCTCTGGCACCTGCCGAACGGCCAGACGCTGCGCGTCTTTGCCACCGCACGCCCACAGGGCGGCGTGACCTGGGTGTTCGAGAACCTGACCGAGAAAGTCGATCTCGAAACGCGCTACAATACGCTGGTTCAGGTCCAGGGCGAGACCATCGACCATCTGGCCGAAGGCGTGGCCGTGTTCGGGCCCGATGGACGCATCCGTCTGTCAAACCCGGCATTCCGCGCGATCTGGGGCATCAACGAGGCCGAGGCCAAGCCCGGCACGCATATCAAGGCGATCGAGCAGGCCTGCCTGATCTCCTACGACCAGCCGGACGGATGGAAGCGGTTCACCCACATCATCACCAGCTTCGATGACGAGCGCCCCTCGAGCCGCGGCATCCTTGAACTTCGCACCGGGCTGATCCTCGACTACGCCGTCATCCCGCTGCCGAACGCGCAGACGATGCTGACCTTCGTCAACATCACCGACAGTGTCAGGGTCGAGCGTGCGCTGACGGAAAAGAACGAGGCCCTGCGCAAGGCGGACGCCCTGAAAAACGATTTCGTCCACCACGTGTCCTACGAACTGCGCTCGCCGCTGACCAACATCATCGGCTTCGCCGACCTGTTGAAGACACCGGCCTTTGGCGACCTCAACGACAGGCAGGCGGAATATGTCGACCACATCGCCACCTCCTCGTCGCTGCTTCTGACGATCGTCAACGATATCCTCGATCTCGCGACGGTCGACGCCGGCATCGTCCAGCTCGACCTTGCCGACATTAGCCTCACCGACTTCCTCGACGATATCGCCCACCAGATGGCCGACCGGCTGATCGAAAGCGGCGTGACGCTCAGGATCGCAGCACCCGACAATCTCGGCCGCATGGTCGCCGACCAGCAGCGCCTGAAGCAGATCTTCGTCAAGCTCTTGACCAATGCGGCTAACTTCGCGCCGGACGGCAGCGTCATCGATCTCAAGTGCCAGCGCGAGGGCGGGGACTTCATCTTTTCGGTCACCGACAGCGGGCCCGGCATTCCCCAGGATGTGCTCGACACGGTGTTCAACCGCTTCGAAAGCCACGGCCAGCGCGGTGGCGCCGGCCTCGGCCTTTCCATCGTCGAGAGTTTCGTCAGCCTGCACAACGGCACCGTCTCGATCCGCAGCAAGGAAGGCGAAGGCACGGAAGTGACCTGCCGCATTCCTTCGGCGGATGTGCCGACGACCGTTGCGGCCGAATGATGCCGGCGATCGAACGCCATCTTTCGAACGAGGCGGCAACGATCGAACTCGGCGAGGACCTGGCGCTGGCTCTCAAGGCCGGTGACTGCGTGGCCCTTTCAGGCGATCTCGGTGCCGGCAAATCGACCTTTGCCCGCGCCTTTCTGCGGGCGCTGTCCGACGATGACGGGCTGGAAGTGCCAAGCCCGACCTTCACCCTGGTTCAGACCTACGAGCTGCGTATCCCGGTCGCGCATTTCGACCTCTATCGGCTGGCCGATTCCAGCGAACTGGACGAACTCGGTTTCGACGAGGCGCTGTCGCAGGGCATCTGTCTTGTCGAATGGCCGGAACGGGCCGACGACGCCCTGCCCGTCAGCCGCATCACGCTGGCCATACAGCATGAGCAAGACGGTCGGCGCGTCACGATTTCGGGCCCTGAGGACAAACTGCAGCGGATCTCCCGCACGCTCGCGATTCGCGATTTTCTCAACCGGAACGGTTACCCGAACGCGCGCCGCCGTCACTTGAGCGGCGATGCCTCCATCCGCGCCTATGAGCGCATCCACCCTGCCGATGGTTCCGTTAGCCGGATTCTGATGGACTCACCGCGCCACAAGCCAGGTCCGATCCTGGAAGACGGCAAATACTACCAGCAACTCGCGCACATCGCCGAAGATGTCGTCCCCTTCGTCGCGGTCGACCAGCTGCTGCTGGCGCGCGGACTTGCCGCGCCCAAGATTTACGCCAGCGACCTCGCCCAGGGAATCCTGGTGATCGAGGACCTCGGATCCGACGGCATTCTCGATAAGGCCGGGCAACCGATCGACGAGCGTTACGTCGAAAGCGCACGACTGCTTGCGCGACTGCACGCCGAGAGCGCGCCGGGGGAGATCAGCGTCGATCAGGCCATCGTCCACCGCATTCCGGATTTCGACCGCGCGGCGATGAAGATCGAAACCCGGCTCTTGACCGACTGGTACCTGCCCTGGAAACGCGGCGAGCCGGCAAGCGGCGCCGAGAAGCGCGAATTCGGCGAGATCTGGGATGGCCTGATCGATCTTCTCCGGGGCTCCGAGACCAATCTGCTTCTGCGTGATTTCCATTCGCCGAACATCATCTGGCGAGAGGAACGCCAGGGGCTGGACCGGATCGGGCTCATCGATTTCCAGGACGCGATGATCGGCCCGACCGCCTATGACGTGGCCTCACTGATTCAGGATGCCCGCGTCACCATCCCATCTTCATTGTCGAGCCGCATGATGGCGGCCTACCTTGAAGACCGGCGGGCAGACGCCCGCTTTGACGAAGCGACGTTCCTGCGCGACTGGCACCTGATGTCGGCGCAGCGCAACTGCAAGCTTGTCGGCATCTGGGTGCGGCTGATGCAGCGCGACGGAAAGCCCGGCTACATGAAGCACATGCCGCGCACTTTCGCCTATCTTCAGACAGCGCTTTCACATCAATCGCTGAAACCCTTGCACGACTGGTGTATGAAGACCGGAATCCTCGGATCCGAATCAGCGAACTGACAGAGAAGCAATGTCGATCAGCAATGCGATGGTGCTCGCCGCGGGCCTCGGCACCCGGCTGCGGCCAATCACCAACACCATGCCGAAGCCGCTCGTGACGATCGCCGGCAAGCCGATGATCGATTATGTGCTGGACTTGCTGGTTGAGGCAGGTGTGACCCGGGCGGCCGTCAACGTGCATCATTTTGCGGACCGGATGGAGGCGCATCTCGCCCAGAGGCACGCACCGGAGATCCTGATCTCGGACGAGCGCGACGCGCTGATGAATTCCGGCGGCGGCCTGGTCAAGGGGCTGAAACTGCTGCCCGAAGGTCCAGTCCTGGTGATGAACGCGGACCTCTTCTGGGTGGGAGAGAGCGCGGACAAGCCAAGCAATCTGACGCGCCTGGCCGCGGCATTCGATGCGGAGCGCATGGACATGCTGCTGCTATGCGTCCGCGACGAAGACACGACCGGACACAACGGCAAGAAGGATTTTTCGCTCGGCGCAGATGGCAAGCTCACGCGTTACGCTGAAGGCCTGTCAAACCCGGTGGTCTATGCCGGCGCGATTGCACTTCATTCCCGCCTTTTTGCCGATGCGCCCGACGATGCCTTCAACCTCAATATCTACTTTGATCGCGCCGCCGAGAACGGCCGACTCCATGGCTTGCTGCTCGATGGCCACTGGATGACGGTCGGAACGCCTGAAGCGATCGGCGAAGCGGAGGCGGCGATCCGCCGCCACCAGCCGGAGGGATGAGCATGCTCGGCCGCCGGTCCAACGTCTTCACGATCCCGCCCGGCCTCCCCTTCCTGAAGACGCTCGCCGAAAAGCTCTGCGACGGAAGCCTGACACCGGACTTCCGCTACGATGCCGCCGATCCCCTGCCGCTTGCCGGCGTCACGATCTTCGTGCCGACGCGGCGTTCGGCCCGTGTGCTTCGCTCGGAGTTCGTTGATCTGCTCGGTGGCCGCTCCACCATCCTGCCGACGATCAAGGCGCTCGGCGAGACGGACGACGACAGCGGTTTCTTCGATGCCGAAGTGCCGGCTGTCCTCGACCTCGCGCCGCCGCTGCCGGGCACCGCGCGGCTGATCGAGCTTGGCCGGCTCATTCTGGCCTGGCGCAACCGCCTGCCGAAGGTGGTGCTCGACATCCATGCGGAAAGCCCGCTGATCGCGCCTGCCAGCCCGGCCGACGCGATCTGGCTCGCGCGCAACCTTTCCGACCTCATCGACGCGATGGAGACGGAAGAGCTCGACTGGGACAAGCTCGACAGGCTCGACGCCGGCGAGCATGCGCTCTGGTGGCAGCTGACGCTCGAATTCCTGAAGATCGCCCGCACCTACTGGCCGGAACGTCTCGAGGAACTCAAGCAATCCTCGCCCGCCCGCCACCGGAACGCCATCCTCCAGGCCGAGACGCAGCGCATCGCGCTCGGCAAGATCGAAGGACCGATCATCATTGCCGGCTCGACCGGCTCCATCCCCGCGACGGCCGCCCTGATCGCCGCCGTGCAGAAGCTTCACAACGGCACGATCGTGCTGCCCGGGCTCGACCAGACGATGAGCGATACCGAGTGGGACATGATCGTCGCCGACACGGCGCTCGAGGCCAGACCCGATCCGGCAAGCCGCAGCCATCCGCAATACGGCTTTTATCGGCTCTTGAAGCGCATGGCGGTCCTTCGCCGCGACGTGGTTGCGCTTTCCGACGCCAAGGCTGACCTCGACTTCCGCGCCGAAATCCTGTCGCACGCCCTGTTGCCGGCGAAGGCGACCGATGCCTGGACCGAAATGCGCGGCAACCTTAATCGCGACGGATTGCAGGCCGCATTCGGCGACGCCGCCCTCATCGAAACCGCCAACGAACGCGAGGAGGCGGCGGCGATCGCCGTTGCCCTGCGGCTGGCGCTCGAGGGCGACGAGGACAGCCAGGCGGCCCTGATCACGCCCGACCGGAACCTTGCAAGACGGGTTGCAGTCGAGCTTGTGCGCTTCGGCATCGAGGCCGACGATTCCGCCGGCACACCCCTGTCGTCGACGCCACAGGGCAGTTTCATGCGCCTTCTGCTGGAAGCAAGCCTCCGGCCCGGCGATCCCGTTGCCCTGGTCGCGCTGCTGAAACATCCGCAGGCGCGCTTCGGACTTTCCCGTGACGCGATGCGTCGGGGCGCGGATGCGCTTGAACGCATGGCACTGCGCGGGAGCACTGCGACCGTCGATATCCTTGCGCTCGCGCCCCTCATCGACGCGGCGATCGTCCAGCACAAGGCGGATCGCCACCCGCCTGAGTGGCGATCCGGCATCGACGAGGACGATCTCGGTGCGGCACGCGATCTCGCGGAGAAAATCAGCGTCGCAGTGGCGCCGCTGGCCTCGGCACTAACGCGCAGCAAGGACGGCAGCCGCCTCTTCTCGGAGGAATTCACCTTCGCCGACTGGGCGACGCGCACCGGCCAGGCGCTGGAAGCTGCCTCAGCCGATGAACGCGGCGACCTCGGCGGCCTGTGGTCCGGCGAGGCCGCCGATACGCTCGCGACGCTGCTTCGCGGCATCATCGAGACCGACGGACAAATGACCGCGGACGGTCCGCAATGGTGCGACGTGATCGAGGCACTGGCCGCAAGTTCCGCCGTCAAGCCGCGCTCCATGCGCCACCCACGCGTTTTCATCTTCGGCGCGCTGGAATCGCGCCTGCAGAGCATGGATCTGGTGGTGCTTGGCGGCATGAACGAGGGCAACTGGCCGGGCCAGACCGCCAACGACCCGTTCCTGTCGCGCACGATGAAGACCGGCATCGGGCTCGAGCCGCCCGAACGGCGGATCGGCCAGCTTGCGCATGACTTCCAGATGGCGTGCGGCACGCGGCGACTGATCTTCACCCGCTCCATGCGCCAGGGTTCGGCCCCCACCGTCGCTTCGCGCTGGCTGCAGCGGCTGCTGGCGCTCGGAGGCGACGGTCTGGCCGAAGCTTTGCGCGCGAATGGCGCAGACTACCTTGCCTGGGCCCGCATGCTTGACGACGGCGGCCGCCAACCGCTCGCCGAGCGCCCCGCCCCCAAGTCGCCGGCCGACCTGCAGCCGCGCAAGTACTCCTTCAGCGAGGTCTCCCGGCTCCGGCGCGATCCCTACGCCATTTACGCCCGGCGCATTCTTCGCCTGCACCCGCTGCTCCCCTTCAACGCCGATCCGGGTGCAGCTGAACGCGGCACGCTCTACCACGCGATCGTCGAACGTTTCGTCCGCGGAGGAGTCGACGTCCTGTCGCCCGCCGCCGAGGAGACCATGAACCGGCTCTTGAACGAGGCCTTCGACGAAGCACGCCTGCCTGTTCATATCGACACGATCTGGCGTCCGCGTTTCGCTGCTGTCGGCAGCGCCTTCATCGAATGGGAGCGCGAGCGGAAACGTTGGCTCAGACACTCACGCACCGAAGTCGCCGCCTCGATGGAACTCGGCGTCGCCGACATGCGGTTGACCGGCATTGCCGACCGGCTCGACACCCTGACCGACGGCAGCGTCGAGATCATCGACTACAAGACCGGTTCCAGCCCCTCGGTCAGGGAAGCGCGCGTACTGCTTGACCCGCAACTCGCCCTGGAAGCGGCCGCCCTGAAGGCGGGCGCCTTCAAGGGCGTGCCGCCAAGCCACCCGCATTCGCTTCTCTATGTGAGGCTCAAGCCCGGCGCGCGCTTCAAGTCGGAGGCAGTCAACAACGAGGGCAGCAAATCCAAGGAGACCAAGTCCGCCGAACAGCTTGCCGACGAGTCGCTTGGCGAACTCAGAAAGCTGCTGAGCGCCCTGCTCTCGGGCAAGCATGGTTTCGCCTCCCGGCTGATTGTCCAGAAGGAGCGCGACTACGGCGGCGAATACGACCACCTGGCACGGGTCGCCGAATGGTCGACAGCCGACAACGACGAGGAGGACGGCGATGAGGGATGACAGCCTCGGCCCGATCGAGACCACGCCGCAGGCCTGGCTCGACTGGACGTCTCGCCGGCAATCGCTCGCCTCCGACCCTCAGCGTTCCGCCTGGGTTTCGGCCAATGCCGGTTCCGGCAAGACGCACGTGCTGACCCAGCGTGTCATCCGGCTGCTTTTGGCCGGCTGCCGCCCCTCGGCCATTCTCTGCCTGACTTACACCAAGGCAGCGGCATCTGAAATGTCGAACCGCGTCTTCGAGCGGCTGGCGGAATGGGTGACGCTCGACGACCAGGCGCTCGAAAAGCGGATCGAGACCATCGAGGGCGAGCGGCCGTCGCTGTTCAAGTTGCAGGAAGCCCGACGCCTGTTTGCCCGGGCGCTCGAGACGCCGGGCGGCCTGAAGATCCAGACGATCCATGCTTTTTGCGAAGCGTTGCTGCACCAGTTTCCGCTGGAAGCGAATGTCGCCGGGCACTTCTCTGTTCTCGACGACCGCGCCGCGGCCGTGCTTCTCGCCGATGCGCGCCGGCTGTTGCTGACCGCGGCCGCCGCCAAGGACGATCCGGAACTGACGCATGCCTTTGTGAGCGTGCTCGACCTTGCCGATGATACCGGACTGGAAAAGCTGCTGGCGGCAATCGTTGCGAACCGGACCTCCATCCAGACCTTTCTGCAACATGCGTCTGCCCATGGCGGGACCGAAGCCGAGCTGCGCCGGGCGCTGAAGCTGGCGCCTTATGAAAGCGCCGACAGTGCGATGGCTGACGTGTGGCCGCTTGCGGGGCTGAATGGTGCTGCGCTCGAGCGCTACTTCTCTCTGGCAAAGAGCGCCGGAGGGAGCAAGGTTCTGGAGTTTTCGGAGGGTTTGCGCGCCGTCTCCCGACCGATGGATCTCAAGGCCCGCTACGATGGTCTCAGACATCTGTTCTTTACCGGCACCGGCAAACCCCGCGCGCAATCCGCCTTCCTGAACAAGGCCATGCAGACGGCGGCACCCGACCTTGTGGATCTGGTTGACGAGGCCTATCGCCATGTCGTCGCCTGCATCGACCGCGTCAGCATTCTGAAAATGTTCGAAGCGACGCTTGCGGCCCTGACGCTCGCTGAGCGGCTGAACGCCGACTACGAGGAACTCAAGCGACGGCGCAGCCAGCTCGATTTCGAAGACCTGATCAACCGCACCGCCGCGCTCTTTGCCCGCGGCGACGTCAGTGCCTGGGTGCACTACAAGCTCGACCAGGGCATCGACCATATTCTCGTCGACGAGGCCCAGGATACCAGCCCGACGCAGTGGACGATCATCCAGGCGCTCGCCGCCGACTTCTTTTCCGGCGAAAGCGCCCGCGGCACGGAGCGGACGATGTTTGCGGTCGGCGACGAGAAGCAGTCGATCTATTCGTTTCAGGGTGCGCGGCCGGAACGGTTTTCGCGCGAGAGCATCGAGACCGAGCGACGGGTGCGCGACGGCGGCAAGGCCTTCGAGCCGATCCGGCTGCAGCTCTCCTTCCGCTCGACCGTCGACGTGCTTTCGGCCGTCGACGCGGTCTTTGCAAACCCTGTGCATGCGCGGGGCCTCAGCGCCCTGAACGAACCGGTCGTGCATGCCTCGAACCGAATCGGCCACCCGGGCGCCGTCGATATCTGGGATGTGCTTGCCGCCGAGCCGGCCGATACCGACGAGGAATGGACGGCGGCCTTTGACGCCACGCCCGAGAGTGCACCGGTCAATATCCTCGCCCGCCGGATCGCCGGTACGCTTGAGAGCTGGATCGGCAAGGAAACAATCGTCGAGAAGGGCCGCCGCCGGGCCATGCGGCCCGGAGACGTGATCGTGCTGGTGCGCAAGCGGGATGCCTTCGTCAACGCGCTGACCCGGGCGCTGAAGCGCCGCGGCAATATTCCGGTCGCAGGTGCCGACCGCCTGGTGCTGACCAAGCATATCGCCATCCAGGACCTGTTGGCCCTCGGCCGCTTCGTGCTGTTGCCGCAGGACGATCTGTCCCTGGCGGCCCTGATGAAGTGCCCGCTGTTCAACCTTGGCGAGGACGCGCTGTTCGAGCTGGCGGCCCGCCGCCGCGACGGCGAGAGCCTCTGGCAGCGGTTGCAGGACGCAGCCGCCGACGAGATCCTGTTTCATTCGACGGCGCGAACACTGAAATCCTATATCGCGCTCGCCAGTCAGCTCGCGCCACATGATTTTTATGCCCGCGTGCTCGGCGTTCATGGTGGCCGGGCGGCCTTCCTGGCGCGACTCGGCAGCGAAGTCAGCGATATTCTCGACGAGTTCCTGACCTTCGCGCTCGACCAGGAACGAAGCGGCCTGCCCGGTCTGCAGGCCTTCGTCTCGACGCTGGAAATGGAAGCGCCGACGGTCAAGCGAGAGCAGGACAAGGAGCGCGACGAGGTTCGGGTCATGACCGTCCATGCGGCCAAGGGGCTTGAAGCGCCCGTCGTCTTCCTTGTCGACGGTGGCGGTGCGCCGTTCAGCAACCAGCATGTTCCCGCCTTGCGTTTTCTCGAGTTGGCCGAGCGCGACGGCACCCTCCTGTCTCTTCCAGTGTGGCGTGCGCCGGGTTCGGAATCGAATTCGCGTGTCACTGCCGACAACGAGCGGCTGAAGACGCTCGCCGAGGAAGAATATCGCCGGCTGCTCTATGTCGGCATGACCCGTGCCGCCGACCGCCTGATTGTCTGCGGCTACCGGGGTCAGCGAGCGGTCGCCGATACGTGGCACGCCATGGTTCAGGCGAGCCTTTCTCAGGACGAGAAGGGCCGCGGCCACGCGGCAATGTTCCGAGCGGGCAGCGAGGAATGGGGCGGCCACGCCTGGCGCGAGACCCATGTCGATCGCGATATCCCTTTGAGCGAGGCGACATCGGCGGACCACACTCGTTCGGCCGCCGGATTGCCAAAGGCGCTCTCGACGCCGCTACCGCCGCAAAAACGCCTGCCGCGACCGCTGAGCCCCTCCGGCGTCGGCATCGCCGTCGACGAGGACGAGGGCGAGGTGCTGGTCGCATCGGCACTGTTTTCCGAGAAGGCTCCCGCCAACCTCTCGATGCTGCGCGGCGCTATCCTGCATCGCCTGCTGCAGGTCCTGCCGTCGATATCAGCCGATGAACGCCGCGCGGCGGCCGAACGCTACCTGGCCCGCTCCGTTCCGCGCTGGTCGGACGCCGAGCGAGCGGCACTGATCGACGGCGTCGAAACCGTGCTCGACCACCCCGATCTCATCGCGCTGTTTTCCAAGGGCAGCCGCGCGGAGGTGTCCGTCATGGGCACGCTCACGCTTGGAAAACGCGATCACGCCGTCTCCGGTCGCATCGACCGCCTTTCGGCCGGCAATGGTGTCGTGACGATCGCCGATTTCAAGACCAACCGGCACGTCCCCACCACGCCGGACACGGTGCCGTTCGCCTACAGGGCCCAGCTTGCCATCTATCGCGAGCTGTTGCGGCCACTTTATCCCGACCATCGGTTCCGCTGCGTGCTGATCTTCACCGAAGGACCGGCCATCCTTGTCGTTGACGACGAAGCGCTCGACAGGAGCCTTGAAGACCTCGCGACAAAGTGAGATACCGGATATTGAAAATCCAGCCTGTCCCCCTCACATGAGACACAACATCTGGATACTCCCATTCCGAACGCAAGGAGCAGCCTATGGCTACTGTAAAAGTCGATACGTCCAATTTTCAGCAGGAAGTCCTGAACTCCGCCGAGCCGGTGGTT